>Ga0179596_10000065_pt1 | contig 108349 bp, 94 predicted proteins | sample CZODoug1_1_08_16_FD_155494 | JGI IMG/M metagenome (GOLD analysis project Ga0179596, IMG submission 155494) | Vadose zone soil fungal communities from Angelo Coast Range Reserve, California, USA - CZODoug1_1_08_16fungal (Illumina Assembly) | ecosystem: Environmental > Terrestrial > Soil >... | reverse complement strand
CCGAGAGGGCGGTGGAACCGAAATCCAGCGTCACCCGGCCGGAGCTTCGCTTCGCCGGCTGGCGGCTGGATGTCGCCCGGCGTGAACTACGCTCCGCCGACAACGCTCTCATCCTGCTGTCCGGGGGCGAGTTCGATCTGCTGCTCGCCTTCGTGGAGCATCCCCAGCGGGTCCTGACACGGGACCAACTGCTCGATTTCGCGCGCGGCCTGTCGCACGCCGCCTATGATCGCAGCATCGACGTGCAGGTGAGCCGCCTGCGGCATAAGCTGGAGGACGACCCCAAGAACCCGGAGGTCATCCGCACCGTGCGCAATGGCGGCTATATCTTCACCCCGGCGGTGACCGTCGCATGAGACTGCTGCCATGGCCACGCGACACCATTGCGCGGCGCTTCGCCGTTGCGGCCATCTCCGTAATTATAGCGATTTCAATATAATATCGATATCAACGGGCAATCTTGCTTGCCTAGCTTGCCATCAGAGCAAGTACAGATCTGACAAGGCCGCTGATACTTCGGGGGAAATTGACCAGGTATGTATTTCGCTGTTCCGGTCATCGCGACCGAACGGGGGATACTATGAAACGCAGCTTCAGGAAAATTACGAGCATCGCCGTCTTCTGTATCGTCATATTGGTGATCGCCGCGGGAGGGGTCGCGGCGAAGTTGATCTACGCCGGCACACCGGAGAGTGCCAATAGTCTCAGCTTCCAAGGGTACATCCTCCTCCCGGAAGGCAGGATGCTTACGATTTTGGATTACCTGAGCGTCAGCGGAAAAAGCCTCTTCGTCGCCGACGAGAGCACGGGCAAGGTCTATAACGTCAGGCTGGATGGCGAGGGATTGCCGGATGCCCTGGATGTTTCGGTGTTCGCCTTGGAGCCGGCGACACATGGGGTCATCATCGATCCGGCGAGCCGCCTGGGCTATGTGACGCGCAGCGACGCGAACACCGTCGATATCTTCAATCCCGCCACCATGCGGCTGATCAAGCGCATCCCGGTCGCCGCCGACCCGGATGGCATCTTTTACGACCCGCATAACAAACTCGTCTATGTCGCGAGCGGCGATTCCGGTGTCGGCACAGTGATCGATCCGGCCACACAGACCATAAGCGCCGTCATCCCGCTCGGTGGAAAACCGGAATTCGCCGCATTCGACGGTCAGACGAACCTGCTCTATCAAAACATAGAAGATGGCGACATGATCGCGGTCTTGGACCTCGCGAAAAGGTCGGTGACCCAGGACTGGCTCCTCCAGGGGTGCAAAGCGCCGTCGGGGATGGCTATCGACGAACCTCATCGGCGCCTGTTTGTTGCCTGCTCGGGCAATGCAACACTTGTCGTCTTCGACCTGGATGCGCATCGCGTCGTGGCGTCTCTGCCGGTGGGAAGCAGCCCGGACTCGGTTGCCTTCGATCCCGATTTGCGGCGCATCTACACAACAGGCAGGGCGGGCCTCCTATCCGTGATCCAGCAGGATACCTCTGATTCCTACCGGCAACTCGACGCCATCCACACGCATTACGGCGCCCATACGCTGGCGATCGATCCGGTGACGCACCGGCTGTACCTCGGCTATGCGAGCCTCCTCGTCCAACCCCGCGTCGCGGTGTTCGCCGCGCGCCGATAGCGAGCGGTCGGGTCATGATTGTGTCAGCACGGACATATCGTTTTGGCGGTCGAAAAATACCGACATCACCCAGCGATGATTTTCCTTCAGCCTCGCCAAAGGCGGAGAAATTCCAAGTCTAACGACTACGATCGAGTGAACTCCGCCGTATTCACGGAGATTATGATGTCACTTGCAGAGACGATGATCATGCCGACCGAAGACGACAATGTCGTTCATATGGCGTTTTACGGCGTCAACAGCATCGCTAATATCGCCGATCGTTCGCCGCTATGGGACAATATCGCTACGACTTCCGTCCATCTTGTCAATCCACGCGACGTCAGAGCGCAAAAGCACTACCCGGACCAGAATGCGGCGATCTGCGTTGAGCCGGGGAAGAATTTTCATCGATTGGTTCAAAGCGCCTGCCTGCAGACCATCCACGACCTTCGTCGTTCGGGGCTGGTCGTGCGCCTCAACGTCACGATCGACGGTCTTTGCCCCTTTGACCATCGACAAAATGTGCTGATCGCGGCGCGGGCGATGGTCGCGAATGCCGTCAAGCACGGTTTCCATGAACGCACGATCGGCGAAATCTGCGTAACGGTGACGAGCGGCGAGATGTCTGGAACACGGATCGAGACCTCGGATGACGGCTGGGGGATCGATTTTTCGAGGATGCGTGAGGCCGCGGGCTTTCAGCTCCTGCGATCGCTCGGGAACGTGGCAGTGCGCGACCAACCCGGTAGCGCGGGATCGCGACGGACGACCGTCGGTCTACTTATCGAGGCGCCCGACGGTACGTCCTTGGCACGCCAACACGATATGCATCGCGTCAGCGGCGTCTCGCAGGGAGATGCTTTTGTCAGATTGCTGCGCGAACAATGCGAGAAGATCGTTACCGATCACCTCGCACGAGAGCTCCTCGTGCAAGTCGACTTGAGCGTGGAGGGGTGCTGCCCGACCTCCTACCGGAAGATGGTAGCGCGCGTGGTCGATGAGCTTGTTTACAACGCGGTGCAGCACGGCTTCAAAAATCGGCCGACTGGGCGGATCTTCGTTCATGTCGTCAGCCGTCGCGCCTCCGAAATCCAGGTCTCGGTTTGCGACGATGGGTGCGGTTTCGATAGTACCCTCGTCCGCGATGGCAACGGTTTTTACTTGCTCCGTCAGCTTGGCTACGTGCATTTTGAAGCGCCGGAGGCCCCCTTCAACCCCGCCGCCGCGGTCTCGGTCAGGATACCCGTGCAGTCACGAGGAGCGTGAGGGCCCTGGGATCTGACGCGATTATATCGCACCGGATCCTTAGCGCCGCCGGACCCCATCCAGCCAGGCGAGCCTGCTGTCGAGCAGGGCGATTTCATGGTCGAGCCAGCCGCGCAGATCGCCCGCGTGGTCGATCGCCGGTTCGTCGACGGCCTGCTGGCTGCGCAGCTCGGTAAGCCGCTCGCGCTCGCCGGCATAGACCTCTGCCAGCATGTCGATCTGGCGCTGCCGATCCGCCGGCGGCAGCAGGTGCAGAAACCGCATCTTCAGGGCGATCACCAGGCGGTTGAGCTCGGTCCCGGGCGCGCGCAGGCTGGCGTTCAACAACGTTATCAGCGCTGCCCGCCCCGTGGCAGTCAGCCGAAGCAGCGCGTTGTCGACGACACCTTCGCCCTCGATCGCCTCGACCAGTCCCTCATAGCGCAGCATCTCGATCGAAATGCCCATGAGGTCGAGCGACGGGCCGACGATATGGCTGATGAAGTACCGGATCTTGGCGGCGAGATCGCCGTAGCGGTAATCCCGTTCCGCCAAGGGGCCGAGCGCGGCGATGCGGACCGTCTCGATCGGGATCAGCGAGTTGTCGCGGTACATGAGCCGCTAACGCGATCAGGCCGCGCGGCGCAGCAGCAGCCGGTGCCAGACCTCGGCCAGCGCGTCGACCAGGTGGTCGATATGCGCCGGTTGGTGCAGCGGGGTCGGCGTGATGCGCAGCCGTTCCGTACCACGCGGCACGGTTGGGTAATTGATCGGCTGCAGATAGATCCCGTGCAGCGTCAGCAATTCGTCCGAGGCGCGCTTGCACAGCCGGGCATCGCCGACCAGCACCGGCACGATATGCGTCTCGGACGGCATTACCGGGATACTCGCGTCGATCAGGCGCCGTTTGACCAGGGCGACGGTCGCCTGGTGCTGGGCCCGCTCCGCGCGGCTGGTCTTCAAGTGGCTGATGCTGGCGCGAGCACCGGCGGCGAGCGCCGGGATCATCGAGGTGGTGAAGATGAAGCCGGAGGCGTGGCTGCGCACGAAGTCGACCATCGCCGCCGAGCCGGTGATATAGCCACCCATGCAGCCGAAGGCCTTACCCAGCGTGCCCTGGATCACCGTCGGACGATGCAGCACGCCGTCGCGTTCGGCGATACCGGCGCCGCGATCGCCATACAGGCCGACCGCATGCACCTCGTCCAGATAGGTCATGGCGCCGTGGGCATCGGCGACGTCGCAGAGGGCGCCGATCGGACCGACATCGCCATCCATCGAATAGACGCTTTCGAAACAGACGAGCTTGGGCCGTGCCGGGTCGTCGGCGGCCATCAGCCGATCGAGATCAGCCGGATCATTATGCCGGAAGATGCGCTTCTCGGCGCGGCTATGCCGGATGCCTTCGATCATCGAGGCGTGATTGAGCGCGTCGGAATAGACGATGCAGCCGGGAATGCGGCCGGCCAGGGTGGCCAGCGCCGCGTCGTTCGCGACATAGCCCGAGCTGAACACCAGCGCCGCCTCGCGGCGGTGCAGATCGGCCAATTCGCGCTCCAACAAGACGTGTTCGTGAGAATTGCCGGAGATGTTGCGCGTCCCGCCGGCGCCGGCGCCGACACGATCGATGGTCTGGTGCATCGCCGCCAGCACGGCAGGATGCTGGCCCATGCCCAGGTAATCGTTTGAGCACCATACCGTGACGTCGGCAATCCCCTCGTTTTGCTGGGCGCCATGGTGTCGGGCGGTCGGGAAGGCCCCGGCCACGCGCTCCAGCTCGGCGAACACACGATACCGGCCTTCGGCCTTCAGGTCGTCGACACGAGCGGCGAAGAAATTCTCGTAATCCATGGTTCCAGTCCCTTCCGAGACATCATATGGACCGATCGCTCCTCCACGGCGAGGAGACACCATGTCGCGGTACGCGACGAACGGGCTCGCAACATGCGACGATTCACCGGGTCGCGGTATGAGATGCCTCACTGGCCGACGACTTAGTCTGACTGGCGCCCCCGCGACGGCTTGGAACCATCGCGGGGATGCGGCGGTCTAGGCGACGGCGGCCAGGCCGCTTGATGCCACCATCGCTTCGGTATCGGCCAGCGCCTTGTCGAAGCGGATCAGGATCTCGTCGATCTCCGTCTCGGTGACGATCAGCGGCGGGCACAAGGCGATCGCGTCGCCCATCGCCCGCACGATCAGGCCATGCCCCTCGGCGCGACCTTGGAAATAGGCGCCGATCATCGCGGAGGCATCGAAGGACGCGCGCGAGGTCTTGTCCCGCACCAGCTCGACCGCGGCGATCAGGCCGACGCCGCGGATCTCGCCGACCAGCGGCCGGTCCTTGAGCCGCTGCAACCCGTTCAGCAGGCGCGGCGACACGGCGTTCACATGGGTGACGATATCGCGCTCCTCATAGATCTTGAGGGTCTCGATCGCCACCGCGGCGCAAACCGGATGGCCTGAATAGGTATAGCCATGGGCGAAGACGCCGATCTTTTCGCTCTGCTTTACCAGCGCTTGGTAGATCTGGTCGCTGATCAAGGTCGCCGAGATCGGCAGATAGGCCGAGGACAAGGCCTTCGCCACGCTCATGATATCCGGCGTCATGCCATAGGTCTGGCTGCCGAACATCTTGCCGGTCCGGCCGAAGCCGCAGATGACCTCGTCGGCGATCAGCAGGATGTCGTATTTCTTCAGGATCGGCTGGATCTTCTGCCAATAGGTCGCCGGCGGCACGATCACCCCGCCGGCACCCTGCACCGGTTCCGCGATGAATGCTGCGACCGTGTCCGGACCTTCGCGCAGGATCTGCGCCTCGAGGCTCTCGGCGAGGCGCGTGGCGAAGTCTTCCTCGCTCTCGCCGGGCTTGCCGAAACGATAATAATGCGGGCAATCGGCGTGGCGGATGTTCTCGATCGGCAGGTCGAAATCGCGGTGGTTGTTCGGCAGGCCGGTGAGGCTCGCAGTGGCGACCGTGACGCCGTGATAGCCTTTCATCCGGGAGATGATCTTCTTCTTGCGGTGCCGGCCCAGCGCGTTGTTGTAGTACCAGACCAGCTTGACGGCGGTGTCGTTCGCCTCCGAGCCCGAATTGTTGAAGAACACCTTCGACATCGGCGTGCCGTTGCTCGACATCGGCGCCAGCCGGATCAGCCGTTCGGCCAGCTCGACGCTGGGCTCATGCCCCTTGTGATTGAAGGTATGATAGTAGGGAAGCGCTCGCAGTTGCTTGGTTGCCGCCTCAACCAGCCGCTCCTCGCCGAAGCCCAGCGAGGTGCACCACAACCCGGCCATCGCCTCAATGTATTCCTTGCCGGTGTCGTCATAGACATAAACGCCCTTGCCCCGTGCCATCACCAGCGGACCGCTGGTCTGATGCTTTTTCAGATTGGTGTAGGGGTGCAGGACATTGGCGATGTCCCTGCTCGCGGTCGAATTGCCTAGACTGGTCATTCATCATCCTCATGGGTCGATCGCCGAGCGCGCGCTGGCGAGACGAAGCCTGACTATCCGTCAAGCCGATCCGGCCGTCAAATCGGAGATCCTCATCCACGCCCCATGCGCTTGCCTATGGCCCAGGGCATGCATGGTGGCCAATAGTGGTTCGGATCGGTGCCGGAAGCAGGGGTATTTAAGACCATTGACTTAGATCGGGGGGCATGTGGAACCTTCTGGCCGCCGTCAAGGAGATCGCATGGGTGCCGGGTTGGGGCTCGGCATGATGCGACGAAACGGCGGTAGGGCAATGGCCGTGGCGGGAAACACGTCGCGTCCACAGGGACATTGAGGGGGATTTATGGATAAGCGGTTGTTGGGCGCGGCATTGGCGGCGGTCGTCGCGATCGGGCTCGCGGCTTCGGGCGGGGCTGCCCAGGCGAAGGTTTTTCGCTGGGCGAATGACGGTGACGTCAATTCGATGGACCCCTATGCGCGGAACGAGACGTTTCTGCTGACCTTCGATGCGAACATGTACGAGCCGCTGGTTGGCCGCGACCGCAGTCTCAAGGTTGAACCGGCGCTCGCGACGGAGTGGAAGCAGACCGACCCGAATGTGTGGCGTTTCAAGCTGCGCCAGGGGGTGAAGTTCCATGACGGCACGCCGTTCACCGCGGATGACGTGATCTTCTCCTATCAGCGCGTGTTGATGCCCGGCTCGAACCTGTCGGGCAATTTCGCGACGGTGAAGGAGATCAAGAAGGTCGACGATTTCACGGTCGACGTCGTCACCAAGAGCCCGGATCCGATCCTGCCGGAGGAGCTGACCAGCTGGGCCATCCTGTCCAAGGCATGGTGCGAGAAGAACAATGCGGTGAAGCCGGCCGATATCACCAAGAACGAGGAAAGCTTCGCGACGCGCAACGAGAACGGCACCGGGCCTTTCATCCTCAAGGAACGCCAGCCGGACGTGAAGACCGTGCTGGTGCCGAACCCCAATTGGTGGGGCAAGAAGGAGCATAACCTCGACGAGGTTGTTTTCTCGATCATCAAGGATCCGCTGACCCGCGTCTCGGCGCTGCTGTCCGGCGAGATCGACATGATCTACAACACGCCGCCCGAGGCGACCGACAAGATCAAGGCGACCAAGGGCCTGAAGCTGCTGCAGAAAGCGGAGCTGCGGACGATCTATCTGGGGCTGGATCAGAGCCGCGACGAACTCCTGGAAAGCAGCGTCAAGGGTAAGAACCCGCTGAAGGACGTCCGGGTCCGCAAGGCGTTCTACGAGGCGATCGACGAAACCGCCATCGCGCAGAAGGTCATGCGGGGCTTTGCCCAGCCGACCGCCCTGCTGATCGGCGCCGGCGTCAACGGCTTCGACGAGAGCATCAACAAGCGCTTTCCGGTGAACGTCGCCGATGCCAAGAAGCTGATGGCCGAGGCCGGGTATCCGACCGGCTTCGAGATCGGCATGGATTGCCCGAACGACCGCTACGTCAATGACGAGCAGATCTGCCAGGCGGTCGTCGCCATGCTGGCGCGCATCGGCGTCAAGGTGAACCTGCTGGCGCAGCCGCGCGCCAAGTTCTTCGCGAAGGTCAACGAGCCGGCCTACAACACCAGCTTCTTCCTACTCGGCTGGACGCCCCAAACCTATGATGCGCACAACGCCCTGCTCAGCCTGGCGGCGACCCGCAATCGGGAAAAGGGCACGGGTATCTTCAACAATGGCGGCTATGCCGATCCCAAGGTCGATGAGTTGGTGACCCAGATCCAGGGTGAGCTCGATCAAGCCAAACGCAACAAGCTGATCGTCCAGGCGTTGACCCTGGTGAAGGATGATTTCGGCTATATCCCGCTGCATCAGCAGCAGGTCGTCTGGGCGACGCGCGACACCGTCAATGTCGTCCAATTGCCCGACAATTATTTCCCGCTGCGCTATGTCACGGTGAAGTAGACCGATGCTGCATCCGACTGGGGCGGCTCCGCCATATGAGCCGCCCTTTCTTAGCAAGGGCCGCACCCGATGATCGCCTTCATCATCCATCGGCTGGTGCAGTCCGTGGCGGTCATGCTGGTTGTGGCGCTGATCGCGTTCGCGCTGTTCAACTTCGTCGGCGATCCGATCAACAACATGGTCGGGCAGGACACCACGGCGATCCAACGCGACCAGCTGCGCGCCGATCTCGGTCTCAACGACAGCGTCGTCGTGCAGTTCGCCCGCTTTGTCGGCCATGCCGCCCGGGGCCAGTTCGGCCTCAGCTACGAACAGGCCCGCCCGGTTTCGCAGCTCATCCTGGAGAAGATGCCGGCGACGCTGGAGCTCAGCCTGATCGCCGCGGCGATGGCACTGCTCGCGGGACTGCCGATGGGTGTCTATACCGGGCTGCATCGCGAGGGTTTCATCGCGCGCACCATGATGGCGGTCTCGTTGATCGGCGTGTCGCTGCCGACCTTCCTGATCGGTATCCTGCTGATCCTGATCTTCGCCGTGGTGCTCGGCTGGCTGCCCTCCTATGGGCGTGGGCCGGTCGTGCAGCTCGGCTGGTGGTCGACCGGCCTGCTATCCGTGGATGGCTGGCGGGCGGTGATCCTGCCGGCGATCACCCTGGCGCTGTTCCAGATGACCCTGATCATGCGGCTGGTGCGCGCCGAGATGCTCGAGGTGCTGCGTACCGACTATATCAAATTCGCCCGCGCCCGCGGCCTGCCCAACCGGGTGGTGAATTTCGGTCACGCGCTGAAGAACACGATGGTGCCGGTGATCACCATCACCGGGCTGCAGCTCGGATCGATCATCGCCTTCTCGATCATCACCGAGAGCGTCTTCCAATGGCCCGGCATGGGGCTGATGTTCATCCAGGCGGTCAGCTTCGCCGATATTCCGGTGATGTCCGCCTATCTGGTGCTGATCGCGCTGTTCTTCGTGGTGATCAACCTGGTGGTCGATCTGCTCTATTACGTCGTCGATCCACGACTGCGCATCAACCGGGATGCCGCCCATGGCAATTAAAGAGGGGGCAACCGACGCCGGGCTGACGGCGGGCGCGTCGGCCGGTCTCCTGCGGGGTGCTTGGCGCTCGGTCTTCGGCAGCGATCTTTGGTACAGCTTCACGCGCTCGAAGATCACGGTGATTTCCGGGGCCATCACGCTGGTGTTGGTGGTGTCGGCCCTGCTGGCGCCGATGATCTCGCCGCAGAATCCGCTCGACCTCTCGTCGCTCAACCTCCTCGACGCGCTCGATCCGCCGGTCTGGATGGAGGGCGGCAGCTTCGACTATCCGCTGGGCACCGACGGGCAGGGCCGCGACATGCTGTCGGCCATCCTGTTCGGTGCGCGGCTGTCGCTGATCGTGGGCTTCGCGTCGGTCGTGTTCGCGCTGATCATGGGTGTGTCGCTCGGCCTGATCGCGGGCTATCGCGGCGGCATCGTCGACGGCATCATCATGCGCTTCGCCGATGTCCAATTGTCGTTCCCGGCGATCCTGATCGCCCTGCTGGTCGACGGCATTGCGCGCAGCGTCCTGCCGCACGACCTGCAGGATCAGATCGCGACCTACGTGCTGATCATCGCCATCGGCGTGTCCGGCTGGGTGCAGTTCGCCCGCACCGTGCGCGGCTCCACCATGGTCGAGAAATCCAAGGAATACGTCCAGGCGGCGCGGGTCATCGGCGTGCATCCGATCCGCATCATGCTGGGCCATGTGCTGCCCAACGTGACGGGTCCGGTGATGGTCATCGCGACGATCTATCTCGCCGTCGCCATCATCACAGAGGCGACCCTGTCATTCCTCGGCGTCGGCGTGCCGGCGACCCAGCCGTCGCTCGGCACGCTCATTCGCATCGGTGGCAACTTCCTGTTCTCCGGCGAGTGGTGGATCACGCTGTTCCCGGCGGTGATGCTGGCCGTGCTGGTGCTGGCGGTGAACCTCCTGGGCGATTGGCTGCGCGACGCCCTCAATCCGAAGCTCCGCTGATGCCCGAACCACTCGTGACCGCTCCCACCCCGCTGCTGCAGGTCGACCACCTCAAGATCGAGTTTCCGACCCGGCACGGCACGCTGACCGCGATCGACGATATTTCGTTCAGCATCGCGGTGGGCGAGGTGCTGGGCGTGGTCGGTGAATCCGGCGCCGGCAAATCCCTGACTGGTGCCGCGATCATCGGCCTGCTGGAACCACCCCTGCGGATCGCCGGCGGCCAGATTCTGTTCGACGGCAAACGGATCGACAATCTGCCGGCCGAAAAGATGCGCCGGATTCGCGGCAAGAGCATCGGCGCCATCTTCCAGGACCCGCTGACCAGCCTCAACCCGCTCTATACGGTCGGCCGACAGCTGACCGAGACGATCCGCACCCATCTCGACATGGATGAACGCGCGGCACGCCGCCGGGCGGTCGAGCTATTGCAAGAGGTCGGCATTCCCGGTGCCGCGCAGCGCCTCGACGCCTATCCGCACCAATTCTCCGGCGGCATGCGGCAGCGGGTGGTGATCGCCCTGGCGCTGGCCGCGAATCCGCGCCTGATCATCGCCGATGAGCCGACCACGGCGCTCGACGTATCGATCCAGGCGCAGATCATTACGCTGCTGAAGCGTCTGTGCCGCGACCACGGGATGGCGGTGATGCTGGTGACCCATGATATGGGCGTCATCGCCGAAACCGCCGATCGCGTCGCCGTCATGTATGCCGGCCGGATCGCTGAGATCGGCCCGGTGCGCGAAGTCATCAAGCACCCCAAGCACCCCTATACGGTGGGGCTGATGGGCTCGATCCCGACGATCGGCCACGACCTGGAACGGCTGCGGCAGATCGATGGCGCGATGCCCCGGCTGGGCGGCATTCCGACCGGCTGCGCTTTCAACCCGCGCTGTTCCGAGGTGTTCGACCGTTGCCGGCGCGAGCGGCCGAATCTGTTGCCGACCGGCGACACCAAGGCGGCGTGCTGGCTTTACGACGCGGCGAGCGAAAAGCGCGCGGTGGAGACCGCCCATGGTTAAGCTCGCGACCGCCCAGCCCGGCGTCTTGGTTCCCGATCGCCCGCTGCTGCAGGTGACCGACCTTACCCGGCATTTCGACGTGTCGGCGCCCTGGCTCACCCGGCTGGTCGGCGGCGGCAAGCGTCAGACGCTGAAGGCGGTCGATGGCGTGGATTTCGAGATCGAGCGCGGCAAGACGTTTTCGCTGGTCGGCGAAAGCGGTTGCGGCAAATCCACCGTGGCGCGGCTGATCGTCGGTCTCTATGGGCCGAGCCGCGGCCGGGTCGAGGTCGACGGCGTCGATCTTGCCGGCTTGAAGACGCGGGCGGAGCAGGCGCCGCTGAAGCGCCGGGTCCAGATGATCTTCCAGGATCCGTTCGCCAGCTTGAACCCGCGCTGGCGGGTCAAGGACATCATCGCGGAACCGATCCGTACCCATAAGCTGCTCGACAGCCCGGCGGCGGTGCGTGCGCGGGTCGGCGAGCTGTTGAGTCAGGTGAAGTTGACCCCCGCCGATGGCGACAAATACCCGCATGAGTTTTCCGGCGGACAGCGGCAGCGCATTTCGATCGCCCGGGCGCTGGCCTCCAACCCGGAATTCCTGGTCTGCGACGAGCCGACCTCGGCGCTCGACGTCTCGGTGCAGGCGCAGATCCTCAATCTGATGAAGGATCTGCAGCGCCGGCTGGGCCTGACATACCTGTTCATCTCGCACAATCTGGCGGTGATCTATCACGTGTCCGACCGGGTCGGCGTGATGTATCTGGGCCGGCTGGTCGAGGTGGCGGACGCCAAGAAATTGTTCGCCCGGCCGCGCCATCCCTATACGCGGCTGCTGCTCGACACGATCCCGGATCTGGAGATGACCGGCCGCGCCCGCATACCGGTCGCGGGCGAGGTGCCCAACCCGATCAACCCGCCGAGCGGCTGCGCCTTTCACCCGCGCTGCGCCTTCGCCAACGAGCGCTGCCGGGTGGAGCGCCCCAATCTGCGCATCGCCGACGGTACCTTGGTGGCGTGCCACGCGGTGGAAGAGGGACGGCTGCCCGAAATGGCGCTGGCGGTGCCGGCGGCTTAGCTCGTGCCAGCGGCTTCTCGCCGCCGGGATACGTTCTATGCTATACATTGGGAATAATTATCTTTAGATGCCGAAATTGCGCCGGGTCCATAGATGGCTAAATACAGACCAGAGTTTGAAAAAGGCCTCGGTCTATTAGCTAGAGCCTTTGACGCCGTATGTGAGAAGGGCCATTCCCGCCCCGTTCTTGTCGGCGGAGCCGTGGTGGAATATTATACGGGTGGTTTGATTCATTCCGGTGATTTCGATATTTCGACGATTTCCCAGGATGTACTGGAGCGAGAACTAGAGAAATTAGGTTTCGTTCGTGAAGTCAACGGTAGCCGCTTAGCGAGAGGACTCTTTCACCCACACCTCGACATGAGCGTGGAAGTCGTGAGCAAGCCGCTTTTCGATGGGAAATCCGATTAAGCTGTATCTGCTTGCGAGTGAGGTTGATGAAACCTACCTTGAGGAACGGATACGCCAAGAGACGCTCGGCGGCTATGGTTTGCAATTCCTGAAGGCTAAGGCAGATGGACCTTCGTAAGACTTCGATCGAAGCCCAAGCGGCTATCCTGGCAGAGCGGAGGGCTCTTCTCGGCTGGTCGACCGAAGTCCCCGTCCTGCCGAATTCCGGCAGTCGCCGCACTCAGGAAAAGCGCGATCTTCTGAAGGCGATCGAAACTTCGGCTCGGTCTCAAGGGCGCAAACCAAAATTCACCGCCGCGTATTGACCGAGAGGTCTCTCGATCATTCCGCCGGCGCCTGCCACACCTCGGGCGCGTCGAGGAATGATTTCACCGCGGTGAACTGCTCCGGCGTGAAATAGCCGCGCTGTTCGGCGAGGGTCAGCACGTCATACCAGGTGGCGAGGCCGTGCAGCCGGACGCCCTCGGCGGCCAGGCTGCTGACGCTCGACGGGAAGATGCCGTAATGGAACACGACGAAGGTATCGGTGACGACGCCGCCGGCGGCGCGGATGGCGCTGATGAAATTGAGCTTGGATGTGCCTTCGCTCGCCAGATCCTCGACCAGCAGGACACGTTGGCCTTCGTTCAGCACACCCTCGATCTGGGCGTTGCGGCCGAACCCTTTAGGTTTCTTGCGGATGTATAGCATCGGTAGAGACAACCGGTCCGCTAGCCAGGCAGCGAACGGGATGCCGGCGGTCTCGCCGCCCGCCACCGCGTCGAGCGATTCAAAGCCGATGCGCCGCTCGATGAGTTCCGCCCCCAGATCCATCAGCTTGCGCCGGGCCCGAGGGAACGAGATCAGCTTTCGGCAATCGATATAGACGGGGCTCTTGCGGCCGGAGGTGAAGGTGTAGGGCTTGTCCGGGCTGAAATGCACCGCCTCGGTCTCGAGCAGGATGCCGGCGGTGATCGCGGCCGCTTCCCGCTCGAATGTGGTGTCCATGCTGCTTCCCCGTCCGGTGCCCGATTCCAATCCAGTGGTTCGTTCTAAGGGGGATAGCGCCGGCCGGCAATGCCTCGCCAGGCCACGGCATTGCTGGTCTGCCGCGAGCGCGCGCGGATCCAGTGTGGAGCGGGGCGGCGGGCGTGCTATTCAAAATTCCGTTCGAACCGAGGCGCCCCATATGACCATCAATCCAGACCAGCAGGCCGAGATCGCCGCCTTGAAGGCCGGGGTGACACCGACGCGCCGGGCGACCGTGCCGGCGCTCGAAGATCTGCTGTACGACGCCATGCCGGTGCTGGATCACGGCTTCGTCCGGGTCATCGATTATATGGGCGACGACGCCGCGGTGGTGCAGGCGGCGCGCGTCAGCTATGGCCGGGGCACCAAGAAGGTGCAGGAGGATCGCGGGCTGATCCGCTATCTGATGCGCCACTGGCATTCGACGCCGTTCGAGATGGCCGAGATCAAGCTGCATGTGAAGCTGCCGATCTTCGTCGCCCGGCAGTGGATCCGGCACCGCACCGCCAACGTCAACGAATACTCCGCACGCTATTCGATCCTCGACAAGGAATTCTATCTGCCGGCGCCGGAACATCTGGCGGCGCAGTCGGCCAGCAATCGCCAGGGCCGCGACGCGGTGATCGAGGGCGAAGCCGCCGAGCGGGTCATGGCGCTGCTGCGCGAGGATGCGGAGCGCACCTACGGCGATTATCTGTGGCTGCTCAACGAGGACGAGACGGGCGCGCCGGTCGATCCGGACCGGCCGGGTCTGGCGCGCGAACTGGCGCGGATGAACCTGACGCTCAACACCTATACCCAATGGTATTGGAAGACCGACCTGCATAATTTCATGAATTTCCTGCGACTGCGCGCCGATGCCCACGCGCAATACGAGATCCGCGCCTATGCGGATGTGTTGCTCGACGTGCTGAAGGCCTGGGTACCGCTCAGCTTCGAGGCGTTCATGGAATACCGCATGGACGCCGTCACCCTATCGGCGACGGCGCTTGTCATCATCCGCCGCATGCTGGCGGGTGAGACGGTGACACGCGAGACCAGCGGCCTGTCGTTACGGGAATGGAACGAACTTCAGGCGGTGCTGGGCGCATGAAGCCAGCCGGGGTTTAACCGGTCGCTACGCTTTCTCGGATCTATTGGATGACGATGCGCGGCGGCGGCCGGCCGCCGCCATCCAGGCCGGCCTCGACCGTGCTCCAGATCTGCGTGGCGATCGCCCGATAGACCACCGCATGGGGCGAGGCCGGATCGTCGATCACGATCGGCCGCCCGGCATCCGAGGTTTCGCGGATGACGATGTCGAGCGGGATTTCGCCCAGGAACGCCGTTCCCAGCCGCTCGGCCTCCGCGCGCGCACCGCCATGGCTGAAGATGTCGGTCCGATGACCGCAATTCGGGCAGCAGAAATAGCTCATATTCTCGATGATCCCGAGCACCGGGACATCGACCTTGCGGAACATGTTCAACCCCTTGCGCGCGTCGAGCAGGGCGATGTCCTGCGGCGTCGAGACGATCACCGCGCCGCTCAGCGGTACTTGTTGCGCCATGGTCAGCTGCGCATCGCCCGTGCCTGGCGGCATGTCGACCACCAGGATGTCCAGCGTGCCCCAATTCACGTCGCGCAGCATCTGGTTGAGGGCACTCATCACCATCGGGCCCCGCCAGATCATCGGCGTGTCCTCGGGTACCAGAAAGCCCATCGACATGCATTTGATGCCGTGATTGACCATCGGTTCCAGCACCTTGCCGTCATGCGATGTCGGCCGGCCGGAGATGCCCAGCATGCGCGGCTGGGACGGCCCGTAGATATCGGCGTCGAGCAAACCGACGCTGAGCCCGTTGGCGGCGAGGGCACAGGCGAGGTTGACGGCGGTGGTCGATTTGCCGACGCCGCCCTTGCCCGAGGCGACCGCCACGATCGAGCGCACGCCGGGCACGACGGCCTTTTGCGGCTGGCCGGGCGCTTTGGCGTGAGCGTGACCGTGGGCGGGTGCCGCCGCCGCTTTCTGGGCCGCTTTATGGGCGGTCAGCGCCGCGGTGACCGACAGCACCCCCGCTATCCGCTCGACCGCCGCCTCGGCCGCGCGGCGCATGGGTTCAAGCTCGGCGGCGCGCGCGGGGTCGATCTCGATCGCGAAAAATACGTTGCCGTCCTTGATGGTGAGGCCGCTGACCATGCCCGCGCCGACCACGTCGCGCCGGCTCGACGGGTCCTCGACCGTCTTCAGCGCGTCGAGGACCTGTTGTTCGGTTAGCCGCGTCATGCTTGAAAGCTCCCTCTAAACCCGATAAGCGCCTAGCTGTGTCGGGTGATGTCCATATGCCGGGCGGCGAATACCACTCCACGTGGGTTTTGCCACCGGCCTTTAAGGACGGTCAGCAAGGCCCGATATGCGGATTGGCCGCTTTGCTATAAGTTCGCGGCCGTGCCGGGGTGGCAAGCATTCTGGCAAGCATTTAGTCGATTTCCCGAGAAGGTGTTCGTACATGCCGTGGAATGGTCAAGGGGGCGGGGGCGGTGGTGGCCCCTGGGGCAACGGACCTGGTCCGTGGGCGCGTGGCCCCAATGGCGGTAACGCCCCGCAATCGCCCAATCTCGACGAGATTTTGCGGCGGGGCCAGGAATGGTTGCGTCGGTTTCTGCCCGGCGGCGGCGCCGGTCCGGGCGGCATCGTGGGCATCATCGTCGGTGTGCTGGTCGCGATTTGGGCGGTTACCGGCCTTTATCGCGTGCTGCCCGACGAGCAAGGCATCGTGCTGCGCTTTGGCGCCTATGAAAAGACCACCCAACCGGGCCTCAACTATCATCTGCCCTATCCGATCGAGACGGTATTCACGCCCAAGGTGACCCGCGTCAACCGGACCGAGATCGGTCTGCGCACCGGCGGCGAGGGCCCGGCCGTCGCCCGCGGTCCCGGCACGCGCGACGTGCCCGAAGAGGCGTTGATGCTGACCGGCGACGAGAATATCGTCGACATCAACTTCACGGTCTTTTGGGTGATCAAGGATCCCAAGGCCTATCTCTTCAACATCGCGGCACCGGAGGCGACGGTGAAGGCCGCCGCGGAAAGTGCGATGCGCGAGACCGTCGGCCGGACGCCGATCGCGAGCGCGCTCGCCGAGGGCCGCCGGGCGATCGAGGTGGATACCCAAAAGCTGCTTCAATACGTCCTCGACAGCTACGGCTCGGGCGTCGAAGTGACCCAGGTGCAGCTGCAGAAGGTCGATCCGCCAGGGCCGGTGATCGATGCGTTCCGCGACGTGCAGCGGGCGCGTACCGACCAGGAACGCGCGCGCAACGAGGCGGAGGGCTATCGCAACGACATCCTGCCGCGTGCGCGCGGCGAGGCCGAGCGGATAACCCAGGAAGCCGAAGCCTATAAACAGGAAATCGTGGCGCGCGCGCAGGGCGATGCGCAGCGCTTTCTATCCGTGTTGCAGACCTATAAGGCGGCGAAGGACGTGACCACGGAACGCCTCTATCTCGAAACCATGGAGCAGATCCTGCGATCGGCGAACAAGGTGCTGATCGACCCGGCGGCGCAGGGTGCCGGTCAAGGGGTGGTGCCCTATCTGCCCCTGCCGGACCTCACGCGGCGGACGACGCCGCCGCCCGCGCCGGCCAATCAGGCCAATCAATCGCCTTCGGTTCCATCGCTCTCCCCCGCGGGTGCAAGCACTGGAGGGACCACGCCATGACGCGGAACCTCATGATCGGCATCGGCGTCGGTATCGTCGCCCTGCTGATCGTCCTCGCCAACTCGCTCTATGTCGTCGATCAGACCAAGCAGGCGCTGGTGCTGTATTTCGGCGAACCGATCCGCGTGGTGCGCACGCCCGGCCTCAAGCTCAAGGTGCCGTTCATCCAGAACGTCGTGCTCTACGACAATCGGGTACAGGGCTTCGACGCGCCGTCGGAGGAGGTCATCGCCGCCGACCAGAAGCGGCTGGTGGTCGATACCTACGCGCAATACAAGATCGTCGATCCGCTGCAATTCTATCGGTCGGTCGGCAGCGACACGATCGTCCGCGCGCGGCTGGGGGCGACCATGTCGGGCTCGCTGCGCCGGTCGCTCGGCAACATCATCCTGGCGACCTTGCTCAGCGATCAGCGCGCCAAGATCATGACCGAGATCCGCAACGACGTTAAGGCGCAGGCCGTGGCGTTCGGTATCGACGTGATCGATGTCCGCATCAAGCGCGCCGACCTGCCGCCCGAGAACAGCCAGGCGATCTACGCCCGCATGCAATCGGAGCGGGAACGGGAGGCCAAGGAGTTCCGCGCCCAGGGTGCCGAGCTGGCGCAGGGTATTCGGGCCCGGGCGGAACGCGACCGGACCGTGCTGCTGGCGGAGGCTCAGCGCAATGCGCAGATCCTGCGCGGCCAGGGCGACGGCGAGAGCGTGAAGATCTATGCCGACGCGTTCGGTCAGGACAAAGACTTCTTCGCGTTCTACCGCTCGATGCAGGCTTATCAGACAGGGCTTCCCGGCTCGGGGACGACCATGGTCCTGTCGCCGAACAGCGAGTTCTTCCGGTACTTCCGGTCGATGACCGGTGCCCCACCGAAGACCGGCACGCCCTGATGCAGGATCTGGCAACGGCGCTCGCCCTCGCCATGGTCATCGAGGGTGTCCTCTACGCGCTGTTTCCCGAGCCGATGCGGCGGGCCTTGGCCACCGTCCTGAAACAGCCGGCCGGGGCGTTGCGGCTGGGTGGGTTGGGGGCGGTCTGCCTCGGCTTTGCCTGGGTATGGCTGCTGCGTCATTGAGCAGGCTGTGATCATACCCAGGCCGCCATCGGCGTTGGATGGCGGGCACCGCCCCGGTTTTGCCGCGTTTCAATGCAACAAAACTGGCTTGGCCCGGGTTTTGCCGGTAGTGTTGCGATAATACCGCTGTCGCCATGGAGTTTACCTCGTGAGTTCAACCCAACTGGCCTCGAGCCGTGTGCCTATGGCCGTCCTCGCCGCATCGACGGGGCGTGAGGTGTGGCGGCGTCGCGGGCTGGTTAAGGCATGGCTGCGCCACTCACTGATGGCGCTGATGCTGGCTCCAGGCCTGACGCTGGGCGCTGGCCTGGTGATGGGTGGCGGGTTGATGGTCGCGGCGGGGCCGGCGTTCGCCCAGGGTCATCCGGGTCCGGATGGCTTCGCCGATCTGGCGCAGCGGCTGTTGCCGGCGGTGGTCAACGTATCGACGACGCAGACCCTGAAGGCCGACGCGAAGAGCGCGCGCCGGTCCCAGGATATGCCGCAATTCCCGCCGGGCTCCCCCTTCGAGGAGTTCTTTCGCGACTTCTTCGACAAGAACCCGCAGAACCGTGGCGGTCAGCCGCAGAGCGACAGCCAACCGGCGCCGGCGCCACGCAAGGCGACCTCGCTCGGGTCGGGCTTCATCATCGATCCGTCCGGCTTGGTGGTGACCAACAACCATGTGATCGACAACGCGGACGAGATCACCGTCATCCTGCAAGACGACACGACCTTGAAGGCCGAACTGGTCGGCAGGGACAAGGATACCGATATCGCGTTGCTGCGCGTGAAGTCGGACAAGCCGTTGCCCGCCGTGCAGTTCGGCGACAGCGACAAGTCGCGGGTCGGCGATTGGGTCTTGGCGATCGGCAATCCGTTCGGTCTCGGCGGCACGGTGACGGCGGGTATCGTCTCGGCCCGGTCGCGCGACATCAATAACGGCCGCTACGACGATTTCCTGCAGACCGACGCCGCGATCAATCGGGGCAATTCCGGCGGTCCGCTGTTCAACATGGCGGGCGAGGTGATCGGCATCAACACGGCGATCTTCTCGCCATCCGGCGGCTCGATCGGCATCGGCTTCGCCATCCCGTCGTCGCTCGCCCGCAACATCTCGCAACAGCTCAAGGATTTCGGTCATGCCAAGCGCGGCTGGCTGGGCGTCAAGATTCAGAGCGTCAACGACGAGATCGCCGAGAGCCTGGCACTCGGTAAGCCGCATGGCGCGCTGATCGCCGGCGTCAGCGACAACGGCCCGGCGCAGGCGGCCGGTATCCAGGGCGGCGATGTGGTGCTGCAATTCGATGGCAAGGACGTGCCGGATGTCCGCCGCCTGCCGCGCATCGTCGCCGAGACGCCGGTCGACAAGGTCGTCAAGGTGAAGGTCTGGCGCAAGGGCAAGGAGCAGCTGTTCGACGTCAAGGTCGGCGAATTGGATGAGTCCGATACCCAGGTCGCCAGCGCGGCTCCGGATGCGAAGCGCCCGGATGACGCCCCGCCGGTGAAAACGCTCGGCCTGTCGCTCGCCGGACCGACCCAGGCGGTGAAGGAAAAGTTCTCGCTCGCCGACGATACTTCCGGCGTCGTCATCGTCGACGTCTCGAACGACAGCCCGGCGGTGGAAAAAGGCGTCAAAGCCGGCGACGTGATCGTCGAGGTCGCCCAGGAGGAGGTGAAGTCGCCCGATCAGGTCGCCACCAAGATCGACGAGGCCCGCAAGGGCGGCCGGAAATCGGTCCTGCTGCTGGTCGACCGGATGGGCGATCTGCGCTTCGTGGCCCTCAGGATCGACCAGAGCTGAGGCCGCTGCCCGTGACAGTTTGCTGCCCGTGACATTGCAACTCCACCGCCACCGTCCTATCTTCTTCGTATGACCGATCCGACCAAGCGTCCCCTTTCCGAATGGCTGACCGACCTCGACATCAGCGAGGCACAGGCGGACGCTGGGGATGTTGTTTCGGCGGAAACCGTGCTCCAGCAGTTGCACGAGAGCATCGCCCGGCTTGAAGCGAAGCTGGCGGGTGAGCAGCGCCGCGAGGTTGCGCCGCGCCGTTGATCGCTTTTTCCCGCAAGGCCACGCAGCACCTTGAAGACCTCTGGCGGTACTACGAGGAATACGAGCGTTTGGAAGCGCTGCGCAACCTCACTGCCGCCATGGCCGATGCCATTGCCAAGATCGAGCGGAACCCCGGTGCTGGACTGGCGGCGCCGCGCCCATATCCTTCCCTAGCCAAACCGGGGCGAGCTTGGGTAAAGGCCGGGCGCTATTGGGTTATGTACCGCACCACAAAGCCGCCGGTTATCACCGGTATCTTCTACGACGCGGCCGACATTCCTGACCGCCTCTAGTCGAGACGCGAGCGGCCGGCTTAAATAAATCGGCCGTCTGACTAACCCGTGACGAAGTCGCCGGCTTTATAGCCTTGCGCGTAGAGCAGTGCGGTGAGATCGCCGTGATCGATCCGGTGATGCGCGCGGATCGCGACGCTGGGCTTCGCGCGGAAGGCGATGCCGAGGCCGGCGGCGGCCAGCATGTCCAGATCGTTCGCCCCGTCGCCGACCGCCAGCGTGGCGTCGAGCGGCAGGCGAAGGGCGGCGGCCTGCTGGATCAGCGTGTCGTATTTTGTCTGCCGGGTGACGATCGGCGGGACGATCCGGCCGGTCAGCCGGCCATCGACCACCGCCAATTCATTGGCGATCTCCCACTCGATGCCCAGTTCGGCGGCGACGCGCCGGGTAAAGAACCGGAAACCGCCGGAGATCATGACGACCGAGGCGCCGTCGGCGCGCATCGTCGCCACCAGTTCCCGGGCACCGGGCATGATCTCGATCCGCTCCGCCGCCATGGCCAGCGTCTCGACGCCGAGCCCTTGGAGCAGCGCCACCCGCGCCACGAGCGCCTCGACGAAATCCAGCTCGTCGTTCATAGCCCGCGCGGTGATCTCGGCGATCTCGGTGCGCAAGCCCACGAAATCGCCAAGCTCATCCAGCATCTCGTTGCGGATCAGCGTGGATTCCATATCCGCGACCAGCAGGCGCTTGCGCCGGCCCCGGTTCGGCTGGGCGACGCAATCGATCGGCGCCTCGCCCAGCGCGCTCCGCGCCGCGGCACTGGCCTGATCGGCATGCAGATCGCTGAACGGCAGGTCGCAGGCGATCCTTTCCGCCAGCCAGACGACCGGTTCCAGCGTGGCGCCCAACCGATGCAGGGCGTCGCGCACGTCGTCCACCCTGGCCTCGTCAAGGCCAGGCCCGGCGGGGTCGCAGATCAGCGTCAGGGTATGGTCGGTCGCCATGGCCGGGGTTATCGACTGCTTGGTGCCGGCTGGCAAGACGGCTACCAGCGGGCGCTACCAACAGATTGGCGGAAACTGCTATGACGCTTGGTATGAAACCGCCTCTCATCGTCATCGGCGGGCCGACCGCCAGCGGCAAGTCCGGCTTGGCGATCGAGCTGGCGGCGGCAGTCGGCGGCGTCGTCATCAATGCCGACAGCATGCAGGTCTATCGCGATCTCGCGATCATGACCGCGCGGCCGAGGCCGGCCGATATGGCCCGTGCGCCGCATCGCCTCTATGGCGTGCTCGACGCCGCGGATGTCTGCTCGGCGGCGCGCTGGGCCGAACTCGCGCGCGGTGAGATCGCGGCGGCGGGGGCCGCTGACCGGTTGCCGATCGTGGTCGGCGGCACCGGTCTCTATCTCAAGACATTGCTGGGCGGCATCGCGGCGGTGCCGGAGATTCCGCAGGCGCTGCGTCAGGCGGCGCGCGACCGGCATGCGGCGGTCGGCGGGCCGGCGTTCCACGCCGAACTCGCCGGCCTCGACCCGGCCGCCGCGGCGCGGCTGGCGCCGGGCGACAGCCAGCGGTTGATCCGTGCCTATGAGGTGGTGACGTCGACCGGCCGGCCGCTCCATGCCTGGCAAGCCGATGGCAACGAGAGCGGCCCGGAGTACCACACCGCGCGGATCATCCTGGCACCGCCGCGCGACACGCTCTACGCGGCCTGCGATCATCGGTTCGAGGCGATGCTGGCCGATGGCGCGCTCGACGAGGTGCGCGCCCTTGACGCGCGGGGCCTCGACCCCGACCTGCCGCTCATGAAGGCGGTCGGCGTCCCGGAACTCCGCCGTCATCTTGCGGGCGAACTGGACCTGCCGGCCGCCATGGCACTCGCGCAACAGGCGACCCGGCGCTATGCCAAACGGCAAGGGACATGGTTCCGGCATCAGATTCAGTCGCCGGAGGTCCTTATCACGCAACTTTCGGAAACAATGACGGGTGAAATTTGTTCGTTTCTTCACGAGATGGGGTTGACCAAGCGAAATTAGACGTTTAGTTTCCGCCGCCCTGTATGGATGAACGACCAGGAATGAGACGGACGCCATGGACGGCACGGTGCGGAACGGCGCGGAAATCATCATAGACGCCCTGATCGATCAGGATGTGGAGGTTATTTTCGGCTATCCGGGCGGCGCGGTATTGCCGATCTACGACGCGTTGTTCAAACAGAACCGCATCCGTCACATCCTGGTCCGGCACGAACAGGCGGCGGTGCACGCGGCGGAGGGCTATGCCCGGTCGACCGGCAAGGTCGGCGTCGTGCTGGTGACCAGCGGCCCGGGTGCCACCAACACGGTGACCGGCCTGACCGATGCCCTGATGGACAGCATCCCGATCGTCTGCCTGACCGGACAGGTGGCGACGCATCTGATCGGCAACGATGCCTTTCAGGAAGCCGATACGATTGGCATCACGCGGCCCTGCACCAAGCATAATTGGCTGGTGCGCGATGCCACGACGCTTGCCCGTACGCTGCACGAAGCGTTTTACGTCGCGCGCACCGGGCGACCCGGCCCGGTCGTGGTCGATCTGCCCAAGGATATTCTGGTCCGCCCGGCGCCCTATGTGGCGGCGGATGCGGTCGTCCATAAGAGCTACCGGCCGCGCATGGCGCCGGATCCGGCGGCGATCGAAGCCGCGGTGGATCTGTTGGCCAAGGCCGAGCGACCGGTGATCTATGGCGGCGGCGGGCTGATCAATGCGGGGCCGCGCGCCTCGGCCTTGCTGAACGAGTTGGTCGAACTGACCGGCTTTCCCTGTACGTTGACCCTGATGGGGTTGGGCGCCTTGCCGGCGTCGCATCCGCGGTTCCTCGGCATGCTGGGCATGCACGGGACGGTCGAGGCCAACCATGCGATGCATGATTGCGATGTCATGCTGGCGCTGGGCGCGCGGTTCGATGACCGGGTGACCGGGCGGCTCGACGCCTTCTCGCCGGGCTCGCGAAAGATCCATGTCGATATCGATCCGTCGCAGATCAACAAGAACGTGCTGATCGATATTTCGATCGTTGGCGATGCCGCCCTGGCCCTGGAAGCGATCATCGCCGAGTGGAAGCGGCGTGGAATCGCGTCGCGGCGCACGGCACTGCAACCCTGGCTGCTGAAGATCGAGGAATGGCGCGGCCTGCGTTGCCTGACCTATGCCCAGGGGCCGAAGATCATCAAGCCGCAACACGCGATCCGCCGTCTGGCGGAGCTCACGCGGAAGCGCGACGTCTACATCACGACCGAGGTTGGTCAGCATCAGATGTGGGCGGCCCAGCATTTCCCGTTCGAGGGACCGAACCGCTGGATGACCTCCGGCGGTCTCGGCACCATGGGCTATGGGTTGCCGGCGGCGATGGGCGTGCAGATCGCCCATCCCGATGCGCTGGTCATCGACATCGCCGGTGAGGCGTCGATCATGATGAACATCCAGGAGATGGCGACGCTCATCCAGTACCGCCTGCCGGTCAAGGTGTTCATCTTGAACAACCAGTATATGGGCATGGTCCGGCAGTGGCAGGAGCTGATGTTCGGCGGCCGCTATTCGCAGAGCTATTCCGAGGCGCTGCCGGATTTCGTCAAGCTGGCGGAGGCGTTCGGCGGCGTCGGCTTGCGGGCCCAGACGGTCGACGAGTTGGATGGCGTGATCGGCGAGATGCTGGCCGTCGACCGGCCGGTGATCGTCGATGTCGCGGTCGATCCGACGGAGAATTGCTATCCGATGATCCCGTCCGGTGCCGCGCATAACGAAATGCTGCTGGGGCCGGGCGATATTCCGACCGGAAACGGATCGTCGGACGATGGCTCCGAACGGGGGATGGTCCTGGTCTGATCGACCGGGATCACCTGTTTCTTCATGCTGATGGATTCGCGATGAGCGAGACGATCGAAACCCATACCCTGAGCGTCCTGGTGGATAACGAACCGGGCGTGCTGGCGCGGGTCATCGGCCTGTTTTCCGGCCGGGGCTACAACATCGAAAGCCTGACCGTGGCCGAGGTCGAGCGGCGCGATAGCCTGTCGCGCATCACCCTCGTCACCTCCGGCACGCCGATGGTGATCCAACAAATCAAGGCGCAGCTCTCGCGCTTGGTGCCGGTGCACAGCGTGCGCGACCTGACCGAGGAAGGGCCGTTCGTCGGTCGCGAATTGGCGCTGGTCAAGGTCGCCAGCGCTGGCGGGCAGCGGCTGGAAAGCCTGCGCGTCGCCGAGATATTTCGGGCGCGCCCCGTGGATACCACCGTCGGCTCCTTCGTGTTCGAGCTGACCGGGTCGGTCGAGAAGATCGATGCCTTCGTCGCCTTGATGGTTCCGTTGGGGCTGGTGGCGGTTTCCCGGACCGGCTGCGCCGCCATGTCCCGAGGTCCCGATCCGCTTTGATCGCGGCCCTTCATTCGCTGTTTGACTGCTGAGTCCCCTTCGTTTCGACCCTTGAGAAAGTCTCCTGCCATGCGCGTTTATTACGATCACGATGCCGATGTGAACCTGATCAAGTCCAAGAAGATCGCGGTGATCGGCTATGGCAGTCAGGGTCATGCCCATGCCAACAATCTGCGCGACAGCGGCGCCAAGGACCTCGTCGTGGCGCTGCGACCCGGCTCGGCCTCGGCCAAGAAGGCGGAGGCCGCCGGCCTCAAGGTGGTGACCGCGGCCGAAGCGGCCCGCACCGCCGACGTCATCATGGTGCTGACGCCCGACGAGTTGCAGGCGGAACTTTGGGAAACCGATCTGCGTGACAATATGCGCGAGGGTGCCGCGATCGCTTTCGCCCATGGCCTCGCGATCCATTTCAAGCTGATCGAGGCGCGTCCCGACATCGATGTGTTCATGATCGCGCCGAAGGGCCCCGGTCATACGGTTCGCTCGGAATATGTTCGCGGCGGCGGCGTGCCCTGTCTGGTCGCGGTCGACCAGAACCCGTCGGGCAACGCGCTCGACATCGCGCTGTCCTACGCGGCGGCGATCGGCGGCGGCCGCGCCGGCGTGATCGAGACGACCTTCAAGGAAGAATGCGAGACGGATCTGTTCGGCGAGCAGACCGTGCTGTGCGGCGGTCTCACCCAGTTGATCCTGGCCGGCTACGAGACCCTGACCGAAGCCGGCTACGCGCCGGAAATGGCCTATTTCGAGTGCCTGCACGAGGTCAAGCTGATCGTCGACCTGATCTATGAGGGCGGCATCGCCAATATGCGCTATTCGATCTCGAACACGGCGGAATATGGCGATTACACGCGCGGCCCCCGGTTGATCACCCCGGAGGTGAAGGCCGAGATGAAGCGGGTGCTGGACGATATCCAATCCGGCCGCTTCGCGCGCGACTGGGTGCTGGAAAACAAGGCCGGCCAAGCCAGCTTCAAGGCCATGCGCCGTCGCGCCGCCGAGCATGACATCGAAAAGGTCGGCGAAAAGCTGCGCGCGATGATGCCGTGGATCGCCAAGAACCGGCTGGTCGACAAGACCAAGAACTAACCGAGCGGCGCCTGGTCGTCGCGCTTTCCCCGGCGCGTATGCACGGGTCCGGTGGAAATCGATTGCGACCGGCAACCCAAACGGGCTACGAGTAAGAGACCGCCTGACCTCCGGTGCGCGTATCATGCGCCGGGGGTCGAGGTCGTTAACGCGGGACGGATATGACCATCGTGGGACAGTTCGGCAGTGCAGGGACCGGAGGCTTCATCGCCTTTGCCGGTGCATTGCGTTGGCTGTCCCGCCCGGCGGGGATTCTACGACTTACCGACCCCTGACGTCGTCGATGTACCGCCGCGTGATAGTGGCGGGCCGGGCGTTTAGGGGAGTGTTCGTCGAGCCTGAAACCCACGCCGCCGTCATGGCGCAAGCCCAGAAGGATCTGGTCCCATGAGTACCAGCAATAGTCATCCAGCCGTCGCTTCCGCCGCACCCGAACCTATCGCATCGGCGCTGCGCAACGACAACCGGGTGATGATCTTCGACACCACGCTGCGCGACGGCGAACAATCGCCCGGCGCCTCGATGAATCTCGAAGAGAAGATCAAGATCGCCCTGGTCTTGGAAGAGATGGGCGTCGATGTGATCGAGGCCGGCTTCCCGATCGCCTCCAACGGCGATTTCGAAGCGGTCCGCGAGATCGCCAAGCTGATCAAGAATTCGATCGTCTGCGGGTTGTCCCGCGCCGGCCGCGGCGACATCGATCGGGCTTGGGAGGCTTTGCGGCCGGCCGGCCGCGCACGCATCCACACCTTCATCGCGACCTCGCCGCTGCACATGAAATACAAGCTGCAGATGACGCCGGACCAGGTGCATCAGGCGGTGATCGACAGCGTGACCCATGCCCGCAACCTTACCGACGATGTCGAATGGTCGGCCGAGGACGGCTCGCGCACCGATCCGGATTTCCTGTGCCGCACGGTCGAGAGCGCCATCAAGGCAGGTGCCCGCACGGTCAATATCCCGGATACCGTGGGCTATGCGGTGCCGGAGGAATATGCCGGCCTGATCCGAATGCTGTTCAACCGGGTGCCGAACATCGACAAGGCGGTGGTGTCGGTGCATTGCCACAACGATCTGGGCTTGGCCGTGGCGAATTCGCTGGCGGCGGTGGCGGCTGGGGCGCGGCAGATCGAATGCACGATCAACGGCCTCGGCGAGCGGGCGGGCAACGCGGCGCTGGAAGAGGTCGTGATGGCGCTGACGACGCGCGCCGATGCGATGCCCTATCTCACGCAGATCAAGACGCCGCAGATCACCCGGGCGTCGCGCCTGGTCTCGACGATCACCGGCTTCGCGGTTCAGCCGAACAAGGCGATCGTCGGCGCCAACGCCTTCGCCCATGAATCGGGGATCCATCAGGACGGCATGCTGAAGCATGCCGGCACCTACGAGATCATGACGCCGGAAAGCGTCGGCCTCAACCGCTCCACCCTGGTGATGGGCAAGCATTCCGGCCGCCATGCCTTCAAGATGAAGCTCAAGGAGTTGGGTTTCGAGCTCGGCGACAACGCGGTCAACGACGCTTTCCGCCGCTTCAAGGATCTGGCGGATCGCAAGAAGGAGGTCTTCGACGACGACCTGGTCGCTTTGGTCGATGACGAGGTGGTGCGCGGCAATGAGCGGGTCCGCTTCGTCTCGTTGCAGGTCGTCGCCGGGTCGCGCGGCCCGCAAAGCGCCGAGCTGGAGATCACCATCGACGGCAGTACCGCGACCACCACGGCGACCGGCAACGGCCCGGTCGATGCGATCTTCAACGCGATCAAAATATTGCTGCCGCATACGGCACGCTTGCAGCTCTACCAGGTCCACGCGGTGACCGAGGGTACGGATGCCCAGGCGGAGGTTACCGTGCGGCTCGAGGAGGACGGCAAGACCGTGAACGGGCAGGGAGCGGATTCCGATACCCTTGTTGCCTCGGCTCGTGCCTATATTCATGCGCTCAACAAGCTGCTAACCAAGCGGGCGAAAACCGCGCCGGCAGCTCTCTCCGCCTAACTTCCTCCACAGTCGGATGGCAAGGTGGCATGTCGCCATGCCATCCGGTTGCGCGTCCCCCTCTCCCCACCCGTGGACTTGGTGTCCCGCCAGCATTTCAGGATCGAGCTCATTAAGATGTTAGGGTTTGGAAAAGTCCTGGGTTGGATGTCCGCCGATATGGCGATCGATCTTGGTACGGCGAATACATTGGTCTATGTGAAGGGCCGTGGCATCGTTCTGAACGAGCCATCCGTGGTGGCGATCGCCAGCGTCAAGGGTAAACGCGCGGTGCTCGCCGTCGGTGACGAAGCCAAGCTCATGCTGGGCCGGACACCCGGAAACATTCAGGCCATTCGCCCCTTGCGCGATGGCGTGATCGCCGACTTCGAAGTCGCCGAAGAGATGATCAAGCACTTTATCCGCAAAGTGCATAACCGGCGCAGTTTCGCCTCGCCCGAGATCATCGTCTGTGTGCCGTCCGGGTCGACCGCGGTCGAGCGCCGGGCGATTCAAGAATCCGCGGAAAGCGCCGGAGCGCGCCGGGTTTACCTGATCGAGGAACCGATGGCCGCCGCGATCGGCGCAGGCCTGCCAGTGACCGAGCCGACCGGTTCGATGGTCGTCGATATCGGCGGTGGCACCACCGAGGTCGCGGTGCTGTCGCTGGGCGGCATTGTCTATTCCCGCTCGGTCCGGGTCGGCGGCGACAAGATGGACGAGGCGATCATCGCCTATATCCGACGCAATCATAACCTGCTGGTCGGTGAGGGTAGCGCCGAGCGGATCAAGAAGGAGATCGGCTCGGCCTGCATGCCCGAGGATGGCGAAGGCCGGGTCATGGAGATCAAGGGCCGCGATCTGATGAACGGCGTGCCGAAGGAGCTGATCATCAGCGAACGCCAGATCTCGGAAAGCCTGGCCGAACCGGTCGGTGCCATCGTCGAGGCGGTCAAGGTCGCCTTGGAGCACACCGCGCCGGAACTCGCGGCCGACATCGTCGACAAGGGTATCGTGCTGACCGGCGGCGGCGCCCTGCTGGGCAATCTGGACTATATCCTGCGTCATGCGACGGGCCTGCCGGTATCGATCGCCGATGATCCGCTCTCTTGCGTGGCGCTCGGGACCGGGCGTGCGCTGGAGGAAATGAAGACCCTGAAAAACGTCCTGATCAGCATGTATTGATGTCGCGGATGGACCTTTTCTGACGGTGGGGTTGTGCCTTATCGTTTGCCGATTCGACGGATTATGGCCGCGGTCTCCCCACGGTCGGCGCGAGATTCGCGACTTCTATTCAATCGGCGTCTTCATGAAATCTTGATTGTCGGCGGTGTTTTATCGTCCGAGGTGGCTAATATTTATCGAAGGGACTGGAAAGCCGCCCGGTTAAGCGTTCATACTAGTATTCAGCGCTCACCCGGGGCGCCGTCGCTAGTTGTCGATTGCGGAGCGTTGTGGTGAAGCAGCGATCAGGATCAATGTCGCAGTTCGTCGTGCCGTTGAAGACGCTGGCACATCGCTTCACGTATTCCGTGCTGATCGTCGCGTCCCTCACCATCATCATGCTCGGCAAGGCCGACGTCCTCGTGATCGAGCGGACGCGCGCCGCCGTGGCCGATGCTTTCGCCCCGGCGCTGGAGGCGCTTTCCCAACCGGCCTCCGTCGTGACCGCAGCGATCGACCGGGTGCATGACGTGATCGCGCAATACAATGAAAGTGGCCGTCTGCGTGAAGAGAACGATCGGTTGCGGCAGTGGCAAGCGGTGGCGCATCGTCTCGAGATCGAGAATGCCGAGCTGCGCGGCCTGCTGAATTTCCCGTCGGACAGCTCGGCTTGGTATATCACCGGCCGGGTGATCGGTACCGCCGGCGGCGCGTTCAAGCGCAGCGTTCTGGTCAATCGTGGAGCGAATGACGGGGTGGCCAAGGGCCAGGCGGCGGCGTCCGGCGTGGGCTTGATCGGCCGGGTCGCCGAGGTCGGCGCGCGAACCTCCCGCGTCTTGCTGCTGACCGACCGAAACTCGCTGATCCCGGTCGAGCTCGAAGGGTCGCACGAAAAGGCGATTCTTTCCGGCGATAACTCCGATCGGCCGCAATTGTTGTATCTCCCGGCCAAGGAGACGGTAGCACCGGGCGACCGGGTCGTGACTTCGGGTGATGGCGGGATCTTTCCACCGGGCATTCTGGTGGGAACCGTGGCGTCGATCGATGGCGGGTTGTACAGGGTCCAGCCGGCCAGCGAATTGAGCCGTGTTGAGCTGTTGCGGCTGGTGGATTACGGGTTGTCGGGTGTGCTGCCGCCGACCGCGGTCCCGCTGCCGAAGGCGCCACCGGTCGGCCGGCGCGGTGCCAAGGCGGCGGCGGATCCGGGTGTCGCTGGGGCTGCGCAAAGCAGTTCCGCGGCGGAGACGACGGCCCATCCATGAAGGCGATCACGGTCGACCGGATCGACGGCTTCGGCGTGCGGCTGGTGCCGGTGCTGCTGACGTTGCTTGTCGTCGTGGTGTCGATCGTCCCTCTCGGCATTCCGGGCTATGCCGCGGTCACGCCCGTTTTCACGCTGATGGCGGTCTATCATTGGACGATCTACCGGCCGGAATTGATGCCGCCCGTGGCGCTCTTCGCCATCGGGCTGCTGCAGGATTTGCTGACGTCGGGGCCGATCGGGCTGTCGCCGCTGCTGCTGCTGGTCATCCGCGCGCTGGTGATGAGCCAGCGGCGCTTCTTCGTCGGCAAGCTGTTCCCGTTCGTCTGGTGGGGGTTCGCCGCGACCGTGGTGGCGGCGAGCTTGATGCTGTGGGTCGCCGCCGGGGCGCTCAGCGGCAGGCTGCTCGATCCGCGCAGTTTCGCGTTCCAAGCCGTGCTGACCGTCGCCTGCTATCCGGCGGCGAGTTGGGTGTTCGTCAGGGTTTATCGCTTCATGCTGGCGCGCGGGTGACCTGAATGCGGACGCTGAAATTCGAGGCCGGGCGCTACAAGGTGATGACCCGCCGCGCCGCGCTGCTGGCGGGTGGCCAGGTCGTCATGCTGGGCGCGCTCGGCGCCCGCATGTACTACCTGCAGGTCCTCGAGGCGGATCGCTACACCACGCTCGCCGACGAAAATCGTATCAACATCCGCTTGCTGTTGCCGCAACGGGGCATGATCGTCGACCGCTTCGGCGTACCGATGGCGGCCAACCGGCAAAACTACCGGGTGGTGATCATCGCCGAGCAGGCCAACGACATCGAGAGCACGCTCGCCGCGATCGCCACGCTGATCCCGCTCGGCGAAAGCGATCAGCGCAAGGTGCTGCGCGATATCCGCCGCAAGCATCCCTTCGTCCCGGTGGTGGTGCGCGACAACCTCACCTGGGACGAGATGAGCCGGATCGAGGTGAACGTCCCCGAATTGCCCGGCGTCAGCATCGAACAGGGATCGAGCCGCTATTACCCGTTCGGCGACAAGACCTCGCATATCCTGGGCTATGTCGCCGCGGTGTCGGAAAAGGAGCTGACCGGCGATCCGCTGCTGGAGTTGCCGGATTTCCGCATCGGCAAGGCGGGTATCGAGAAGTTCAACGATCGCAGGCTGCGCGGCACCGCCGGCAACAGCCAGGTCGAGGTGAACGCGTTCGGACGTGTGGTCCGCGAGATCAACCGGGTCGAGGGCGATCCCGGCCAGCAAATCGTGACGACCATCGATATGGCCTTGCAGAATTTCACCATGAGCCGGATCGCGGCCGAGGACAGTGCGACCTGCGTGGTGTTGGACGCGTTGACCGGCGACGTGCTGGCGATGGCATCCGGCCCGGCCTATGACAGCAATACCTTTTCAGCCGGCCTGACCAATGCCGTGTGGAAGGATCTCACGACCAATCCACGCGGCCCGCTCAACAACAAGACCATCCAGGGGCAATACCCGCCAGGCTCGACCTTCAAGCCGGCGGTTGCCATGGCAGCGTTGGAAAGCGGCATCATCACGCCGGATTTTCGGGTGACGTGCACCGGTTCGACCAGCCTTGGCAACGTGAACTTCAAATGCTGGCGCTGGCCGCATGGCCACGGCACGCTCGACCTGCATGGTGGGATCAAGAATTCCTGCGACTGCTATTTTTACGAAGTCGCGCGCCGGGTCGGTCCCGACCGGATCGCGGCCATGGCCCAGAAACTGGGCTTCGGTTCGCCGACGGGGATCGATATTCCGAATGAACGGCCAGGCCTGATCCCGACGACCGATTGGAAGCTGGCGACCTATGGCGTGAAATGGCAGCAGGGCGAGACCTATAACATCGGTATCGGCCAGGGCTATGTTTCGGTGACGCCACTGCAACTCGCGACGATGCTCGCCCGGTTGGTGACCAATCGGGCCGTCGTGCCGCGGCTGACCCGTCCGGGCGGCGTGCTGAAGACCGGCTCGCCGGGTTTCGCCGAGCTGCCGAACTATGCATCGCTCGGTCTCGCCCAGAAAAACCTCGCCAGTGTCTTATGGGGCATGGACGCGGTGTGCAACGAGCAGGGCGGTACCGCCTATGGCTCGCGCATCACCGAGCCGGGCATGGCTATGGGCGGCAAATCGGGCACGGCGCAGGTCCGCCACATGAGCCAGGCCGAACACGATCATGCACCCAAACGGCCCGACCAGGTGCCATGGAAGGATCGCGATCACGCCGTGTTCATCGCCTTCGCGCCGGTCGGCACCCCGCGCTACGTGTGTTCGGTCTTGATCGAGCACGGCTTTGGCGGCTCCGCCTACGCGGCGCCGATCGCCCGCGATGTCCTGCGCGAATGCCAGAAGCGCGACCCGGCACGCTCGGTACCGGAGGATCGCCTGATCGCGGATGCCGGGGCGCCCCCGCCGCCCCGCGTCGACCAGGCGAATTGAGGGTGGCGGCGTGACGAGGCGTGTCTTGGGATCAGCCCCATGATCGCCGATTTCGATTTCAGCGCGCGGGCGCCGACCTTCGCCGAGAAGCTGTGGAACATCAATTGGGGCCTGGTGCTCCTGCTCTCCGCCATCGCGTCGATCGGCTTCGCGGTGCTCTATTCGGCGGCCAACGGCAATCTCGATCCTTGGGCCATGCGCCAGATGATCCGCTTCGCCGCCTCGGTGGCGTTGCTGCTCTGCGTCGCCGTGGTCGATGTGCAGATCTGGCTGAAGCTCGCCTATCCGATCTACGGGGTAGCACTGCTGTTGCTGGTGGCGGTCGATCTGCATGGGGCGATCGGCATGGGCGCGCAGCGCTGGATCGAACTCGGACCGGTGTCGCTGCAGCCGTCCGAGATCATGAAGATCGGCCTGGTCATGGCGCTGGCCCGCTATTTCAACGGTCTGACCATCGAGGAGGTCGGCCGGCCGTTGCTGCTGCTGATCCCCATGGGCCTGGTTTTCGTGCCGGCGGCGCTGGTCTTGAAGCAGCCCGATCTCGGCACCGCCATGATGCTGATCATGTGCGGCGGCGGCATGTTCTTTCTGGCCGGCGTGCGCCTCTGGAAATTCATCATCGGCATCGTCGGCGGCGTCAGCCTGGTGCCGATCGCCTGGGGTTTCCTGCGCGAGTATCAAAAGCGGCGCATCAACACGTTCCTGAACCCGGAAACGGATAGTCTCGGTGCCGGATATCACATCCTGCAGTCCAAGATCGCCCTGGGCTCCGGCGGCATGTTCGGCAAGGGCTTCCTGCTCGGCACGCAAAGCCATCTGAACTTCCTGCCGGAAAAGCAGACCGATTTCATCTTCACGATGTTCGCCGAGGAATTCGGCCTGGTCGGCGGGTTGATCCTGCTCGGCCTCTACAGCCTGGTATTCGCCTATGGCTTCGCGATCGCGCTGCGCAGCCGCAATCATTTCGGTCGGCTGCTGGCGCTCGGCATCACCGTGAATTTCTTCCTCTATGTGTTCATCAACACGGCCATGGTGATGGGGCTGATCCCGGTGGTCGGCGTGCCGCTGCCGTTGATTTCCTATGGCGGTACGGCGATGCTGACCGTGATGTTCGGCTTCGGCTTGTTGATCAGCGTTTATATTCACCGCGACAGCCGCATCAACCGGCGCGGTGAAACCCAGACCTGACCCTGTAATCTCTTCCAGAAGAGTCCGCCCGGAGGGCTGGACAGGCCATCGGCTTTTCCCTATACCTCCCCTCCTTGACCGGAAGGCGACCTGCCCAGGTAGCTCAGTTGGTAGAGCAGCGGACTGAAAATCCGCGTGTCGGTGGTTCAAATCCGCCCCTGGGCACCACTTCCCTCTCGTTGAGATGGCCCCAGAGACCACAGTCACGTCGGGCGTCGGGCGAGCCGGTTCTGCAGCAGCACGACGATGAGCAGGAACGCGCCGCGGATGACCGACTGCCAATAGGCGCTGAGCGTGAAATCGCCCCGGCCATTCTCGAAATTGAGAATGTTGAAGATGAGGCCGAGCAGCAGCGTGCCGGCGAGCGTGAAGCCGACCGATCCCATGCCGCCGGTCAACAGGGTGCCGCCGACCACCACGGCCGCGATCGCGAACAGCTCCCAACCCTGCCCCTCGGTCGGCTGCCCAGCGCCGAATTGCGCGGCGAGGATGACGCCGGCGAGGCCCGCCAGCCCGCCGGTCAGGACATAGACCAGGGTTTTCACCCGCGCGACCGGCAAGCCCATGAGGCGTGCCGCCTCCTCGTTGCCGCCGATCGCCAGCACGGTCCGGCCAAAGCCGGTGAAATTCAGCAGCACCGAACCGGCGATGAACGCCACGATGGCGATCCAGGCCGGGATGGGAAAGTCCAGGAAATCACCGCCGCCAAGGTCGGTGAAAGACGTTTCCCAGGAGACCGAGACCGATTGGTTGCCGGAAATGAGCAGCGCCAAGCCACGCGCCGCCAGCATGGTCGCCAGCGTGGTGACGAAGGCCGGCAGCCGAAACCTGGTGATGGCCAAGCCGTTGATCAGTCCGATCGCGAGGCCGGCCCCGATCCCCGCCGCCAGCCCAGCGCCCAGCCCGATATCGCTGAGCCCGGCCGACACGACGCTGGCCAGCGCGGCTGTCGCACCGACGGACAGATCGATGCCGCCGGTCATGATGACGAAGCTCATGCCGAGGGCCACCAGCGCGAACATGGAATTGTACCGCAGCACGCTCATGATGTTGTAGAGGCCGAAGAAATCATCGTAGCGCCAGGCGCCGAACAGGATCAGCAGCAGCAGCGCCACGACGACGCCCTGTCGCTGCAGCAGGGTGCTGCGCCGGCCGGGTTTCGCCGCCGCCGGTAGCGACGACGCATCGATCATCGTGGTCATGATGCCCGCCGAACTTGCTGGAGATAGACCGCGGCCAGGATGACCGTCGCCTTGACGACCAACGCCGCCGCGTCCGGCACGCCATGGGACAGCAGCGTGTAGCGCAGCAGCTGGATGATGAGCGCCCCCAGCAGCGTGCCGATGATGGAGGCCCGCCCGCCGGTCAGCGCGGTACCGCCGACCGCGACCGCCGCGATCGCGTCGAGTTCCATGCCCAGCCCGACCAGGTTGGCATCCGAGGAGGAATTGATCGCGATGACGATCAGGCCGGCGATGCCCGACAGCAGGCCGGAGACGGCGTAGACGATGATCTTGATGCGCGCGACCGGCAGGCCCGAGAGCTGCGCCGCCGCCTCGTTGCCGCCGACCGCCAGCAACTGACGGCCGTAGAGCGTGCGGCCCATCACCCACGTCGCGGCGCCGACCACCGCCATCATCAGCCACACCTGCACCGGCACGCCTAGCACCCGCCCGAGGCCCAAGGCGTAGAAGCTGGCATTGTGGAAGGCCTGCAGATTGCCGTTGGTCATCACCTGGGCGATGCCGCGTCCGGCGATGAACAGCACCAGGGTGGCCACGATCGGCTGGATGCGGAAGCGGGCGACCAGCCAGCCATTGAAGGTGCCGAACGCCATGGCGGCCAGCACGGGCAGCACGAAGGCCAGGCCATCGGCCAGCAGCCCCGGTCCCATGCCGAACAGCCGTCCTGCGAAGATCAGCGGCGCCAGCGCGCCGGCGATCGCCATCAGCGACCCGACCGACAGATCGATGCCGCCGGTCGCGATCACCATGGTCATGCCGACCGCGACGATGACGATCGTCGTGACTTGGGTCAGGTTGACATAGAGGGTTTGCAGACTGGTGAAATGCGGCGTCGCGATCAGGTTGAACAACACCAGGATGCCGAGCGCCAGCAAGGCCCCGGCGAGGGGCCCGCCGCGCCAGGGCCAGGTCAAGCCTCTGCGCCGCCGCGGCGCCGCGACCTCAAGCTCCTGCATGGCTTATCGATGCCTCATCCGGGCCGTGAGCCATCGCGGTCATGATGGCATGCTCGGTCGCCTCCGCATGATCCAAGGTGGCGACCGATCGGCCGTCGCGCAGGACGCTGACCCGATGGCAGCCCTCGGTCAGTTCCTCGAGTTCCGAGGAAATCATCAGCACGGCCAGCCCGTCGCGGGCCAATTCCCGGATCAGGCTCTGGATCTCGGCCTTGGCCGCGACGTCGATGCCCCGCGTCGGCTCGTCCAGGATGAGCAATTTCGGTTTCATGCACAGCCAGCGCGCCAGCAGCACCTTTTGCTGATTGCCGCCGGAGAGTTCTCGGATCTTCTGATCGGCGCTGCTCAGGCGGATGCCCAGGCGCTTGATCAGCCGATCGACGATCTCGCGCTGCCGCGCCTGGTCGATCACGCCATGGCGGGTGAGCTGGGGTAGCAGCGCGAGGGTCAGGTTATCCCGCACCGACATGTCCGGCACGATGCCTTCGGTCTTGCGATCCTCCGAACAGAAACCGATGCCGGCGCCGATCGCCTCCCGCGAGGTGCGAAAGCCGGTCGTCTCGTGGCCGAAGCGGATCGTGCCGGCCTGTGGCCGATCAGCGCCGAAGATCGCCCGCGCCGTCTCGGTCCGGCCGGACCCCAGCAGCCCCGCGAGACCGACGATCTCCCCCTCGTGCACATCGAGATCGACCTTGGCGACCCGCGGCGCGACTTTCAGCCCCTCGACCTCCAGCACCTTGGCGGGGCGCACGGCGAAATCCTCCTCGAAGGCGGTGGCGCCGAACTGCTTCACCTCTTCGAGGCTGCGGCCGAGCATGGCGGCGACCAGTTCGAGCTTGCTGATGCTCGCCATCGGCTGATCCGCGACGGTCATGCCGTCGCGCATGATCGTCACCCGGTCGCACACGACATAGAGCTCGTCCAGCCGGTGGCTGACGAAAATCACGCCGATGCCGCGCGCCTTCAACTGCCGGATGACATCGAACAGCACCGCGACCTCGCGATCGTCGAGCGACGAGGTCGGTTCGTCCATCACCACGAGCCGCGCCTGCTGACCGATCGCCCGGGCGATCGCGACCATCTGCTGGGTCGCCGTATTGAAGTGATGCAGCGGCTGCCGGACATCGATGGAAACGGCGAATTGTGCCAGCACGGCGTTCGCCTGCTCATGCATCCGGCGCCAATCGATCAGCCCCCAGCGCCGTGGTTCCCGGCCGAGAAAGATATTCTCCGCCACCGAGCGCAGCGGCACCAGATTGATCTCCTGATAGATCGTCGCGATGCCGGCGGCCTGGGCATCTTGCGGCGTGCGGAAATCGACCGGCACGCCCTCGAACCGCACAGCGCCGCTCTCGCGGGCGACGGCACCCGTCAAGACCTTGATCAACGTCGATTTGCCGGCGCCATTCTGGCCGATCAAGGCCAGCACCTCGCCGCGCCCGACGGTCAGGCTCGCCTCCTTGAGGGCGGCAACGCCGGCGAAACTTTTCCCGATCCCCGACATTGAAAGCAGGATGTCGTCCGTCATGGCACACCCATCATCAGCTCCAATATCCGCTGGGAAAAAGGGGCGGGACGGTGCACGCGGCCGTCCCGCCTCTTCCGTATCAATAGGAGCCGGCGAGGCTCTGGGCGGCGTTGGTCTTATCGTAGAAATGGTCCTGGTTCACGACGATCGGATCGATCTTCTTACCGGCCGCGTAGTCGGCGGCGGCCTGGAAGGCGCCGGGGCCGAAGCGCGGGTTGCATTCGACGGTGGCGCCCAGCTTGCCGTCGATGATCGCCTGCAGCCCATCCTTCTCGCCATCGATCGAGACAACGGTGATGTCCTTGCCAGGATGCCGGCCGGCCGCTTCGAGGGCTGTGATCGCCCCCAGCGCCATCTCGTCGTTATGGGCGAACACGGCGGTCGCCTCGGGATGGGCCTGCAACAGGGTTTCCATCACTTGGCGACCCTTGTCGCGGGCGAAATCGCCATCCTGCGAGGCGACGATCTGAATACCCGGCGATTTCGCGATCACCTCGGCGAAGCCCTTCTTGCGGTCATTCGCGGGCGAGGAGCCGCTGGTGCCCTGCAACTCGATGACCTTGGCCGTGCCGCCGGTCGCCTTGACCAGCCATTCGCCGGCCCGCCGGCCTTCGTCGACGAAATCCGAGCCGATGAACGAGACATAATCGCGGCCGGGCTTCGCCAGATTGGCATCTACGCTGCGATCGATCAGGAACAGCGGAATGCCGGCCTTCTTGGCCTTCATGACCGCGGGGATCAGCGGCTTTTCCTCACGCGGCGACAGAAAGATCACGTCGACATGCTGCGCGATCATCGAATCCACATCGGCGACCTGCTTCGCCGCGGAACCGGAGGCATCCGTGTAAACGAGCTGCCAGCCCCGCTTGGCCGCTTCGTCCTTCATGCTCTGGGTCTGGGCGAGCCGCCATGGATTGTTGCTCTCGGTCTGGGCGAAGCCGACCTTATAGGTGGGCTTCTCCTTAAGCTTGGGCAGTTCGTCCGCCCTGACCGCCGGCATCGCCGCCAGCGAGGCGAGACATGCGGCCGCAATGAACCACCCTAACCGTTTGGTGCTCATCTTTGATTCCTCCCATACCGATTGCCGATTTGACTGATGTTCTTACGACATCATCTGGCGAGAGTAGCGTGGGAGGCATCCCTGTCAATATGCGGTGTCGTCTTTTGTGGTCTGCCTTTTGCCGAAGCCTTGTTGAATTCTGAAGTATTAGAGCCTGAAAACTTGATGAAGGTCGTGAATTAATGCGCGCTCGGCGAGCGCTCCACGAACCGGTCGTCGATCCCGGGTGGGCACCTTCATCACCTTCAAAACCGCCCTGCGACTCATCGTCCCTCAAGGCCGGGGGGCGCTATGTCCCACCGCCTGCCTCGGTGCGACTGGCCGGCGAACCTAAAGCCGGCCGGTGCTGATCCCGTGCATCCGCTTACATCAGGAGCGTTGAACAGCCCTGGTCTAGTGTCGAAACGTCTGAGCTTGAATATCGTACTAAACACCTCTGATCAAAGATGTATCCCTGGATGCACGACATCAATGATGGAAGCCGCGCTATCGGAGTCCAGAACATTACATTTTCTTGAGTTCGAGGAGTAGGCTGACCAGATACTACCGGGGCTGCTCGACGGCGATCGTCCTCGCGAATACTCAGCGATAGCATGTCGAAACTGCGCGCTCACACGTTCAAATACCACATCGTCGATCTGCTCCAGCATCGATGCATCGCGCCAATCCTCCCGGTTCCCGAAAAGAAACGGCAATTCAAGACAATGTGGCCCCAGCAGCGTTTGGGAACCACTTTGCAGGTCAAAACGATACATCCAGCTCTTAATACCCTCGTTCGAGAAGGCATGGGCGATTGATCTTGCTGGAACGGCAAAGCTCAATTCGGTTCCGCCATCGACAAGTGCGGTATACGAAGTTGGTGCGCTACGAAGCTTATCGAAATGCTCACGCGCACTCACGCCGTCAGCGCCAAATTTCGATTCGTACCACGCCGTGACGGCTTTTTCCGTCGGGCTTCGCGTGGCCTCCGCGCCGAACAAGAAGGCCGCGTTCTCATCGCGCGTATAGCCTATAAGGGTTGACTCGATATGCGCCACAGCCGCCGCCCGTGGATAATCGAACAGCCATTCCGGCACGATGTCTCCGGAAACGACGGGATAGAAGCCGAGTGTCAGGTCACCGAATCGCGATGCGCGTTTCATAATCTCCACCTGAGCCGAGAGCACCTCCTCTATCGGAACGCTGCGCAGATCTCGATGATCAACTAAAGCACTGAACTCTCTCATAAGGTGCTCAGCGCTTGTTCGCAGCATCGGTGGATAATAAGGTAGACTGAGAAGAATATTGCGTCTGAGTAATCCTTTAGAAGCGCGGCTTACGGCCAGGAGGTGTGCGTACCACGCTCCTGCGGATTGCCCCGCCACGGTGACATTGTCTGGATTGCCACCAAATCCGCATGCGTTTTCCTGGATCCATTGCAACGCTTGGAGGATGTCACCAAAAGGAAGGTTGCCGTCGCAGACACCATCGATACATAAATGGCCGAGTGCACCAAGACGATAGTTAAGCGTGATTACGATGAGATCTTCTTCGCTCGCCAACCTAGCGCCATCGTAGCGCGTACCACTTCCTCCGCCTGATATAAAGGCGCCTCCGTGCAAGAACACCAAGACCGGTAGATTTTCAGCATCGCATGGCGCCCACAGGTCGAGCAGGAACGCCTCTTCCTCTTGCCGAATTCCAGCGACGGCATCGCCCATCAGGTCAGCAAGGCGACTGCGCTTTTGCGGAAACGCAGCGGGTTGTCCATTCGCGAGCCCGTCCCGTGCCTGAGCCCGCACAAGACCGGAGAATCGCGTCTTTGGAATGGCTGGGTCTCCATACCGAATCCCCCGGTAGATGCGGACATTACCCTGTGTTACGCCCACAGCCAAGCCAGCGCCGGTTTGCACAGTCGTATTTGGAAGAGTCATATAAAATCCGCGTGGTTTCTGTTCAAAGCGCACTCCTTTGCGTCGCTTTAGCGTCCCTTTAGTGTCCTTTCGTCGCACTATGTTCGACGCTCAGCCTTCCAAGACGCAGCGAGGATCAAGATCACCAACAACACAGGAACACATGCGGCCAACATGATCATGCGCGGCGCAATTTCATTCGCCATCAACGCACCACCTATTGCTGGCCCGACTACTGAACCTAGACGTCCTACGGCAGCGGCACTACCCAAGCCGATGATCCTCAAGCCTCGCGGATAGCACAGTACCGCGAGGGTCGATTGACTGACACAGGCGGTAACCATGCCTGCACCAACGCCGGCGATTAGCAAGAGCACAACAGTCGCATGAAAGTCACCAAACGCAAGTCCGCCTAGGCAACAGATAGCAAGTAACGACATGGCAATCACAAGTCGTTGGGGACCGAAACGCCTCACCAGGGGGAGGAGAACGAGGTTTCCTGTTACTCCGCCAAGTCCAAAGGCACCTGATCCGAGCGGTGCTTGTGTCGGTGAGAACCCGAATGAGGCAAGCATGGTCGGTACCCAGAACATGAACAAGTACGTCACGAGGAACGAAACAAAGGCAAGCAGCCATATCAAAGAGGTTGCCGACGCAGCGCCATCCCGAAACAGACTCGTGAAATCCGCCTTCTCGATTCCAGCCCTGTCCCTGGACGGATAGGAGGTTTCATACATGTGTTTCCAAACAAACGGCAACAACACGAGCGCCAGAACGCCGCCGGATATAAATACAGAGCGCCAACCGAAATGGCCGATCAAATAAGATGATAATACTCCCCCTGCGGCAGCACCAAACGATAGGCCAGTAGTCACCGCGATCGTAATAGATGCACGATGATTGTCGGTGCTGTGATCCGCAGCGAATGAAATGACCGCTGGCACTGTGCACCCGAGGCCAATGGCTGTTAGCAATCGCAGCAAGGATAAAATACTTAGAGAATCCACATACGCCGTACAGATCGATAGTGTTCCGAATATGGCTATACTCATAGCTATTAAATGCCTGCGGCCAAATTGACGCACTAAGCGGCCACTCAACAAATATCCCAATACCGCCCCTACACTTGTGCAAGTAAACGCTGGTGCGATCGCGCCCTTACCAAGACCCCAGGCCTCGGATAGTACAGGAGCAACATAAGCGATTGACGACGTGTCTAATCCGTCGACCACAATAATGAGAAAACACAGAAAGCAGATCGCCCACTGTCTGCGGTCTGGAGATTTTGCTGATAAAGGTGATATAGATTGTTCAGAATTAAAGTACATATTCCACCTGACGTTGTTTAGCCGTGATAATACGAAATAACCATAGAAACTACAGACACGCCCTCTCTGCGGCGCACTCGCGATCGATTACGACTTCACAAGCAGAGTATTTGCTTCTACCAGACTCGCGGCGATATTGACCAAGTGTGGGCCAATCTCGTTTAGGCGCTCTACGCGCATCCGTGCGGCCGGCCCCGTGGCTGACAGGGCAAAGACAGGCTGACTGCCCGAGAGCCGTACCGGTACGGCTATGGCATGAAGATCTGCCTCCGTCTCGCCCAAATTCTCTGCCCATCCGCGCAGTCGCACATCGTCCAACCTGCCGAGAAGGTCTTCGACGCTCGCAGGGCTAGAGCGTGAAAGCCTCGTCAACGATGCGTCGTTCGGATATAGCGCACGAACTCTCTCGACGGGAAAAGTCGACAATATTGCCCTTCCGACCGCGCAACATTCGGCAGGCAGGGCTGTGGTCGATCGAGAGCCGGCGCGGAGCAAAGCAGGCGTTTCGATCGCGTCGAGAAACAATGCCGAGCGTCCGCTCAACATCGCCAAATGTGCTGTTTCCCCGGTTTCGGCGACGACCTGCCGAAGAAATGGTTTGTACATCCGAGTTAAGTCGGATCCTCCGAGCGATACCAAGCTAATCTCTGTAAGTACAGGGCCGGTACGATAGACTTTGCTGGTCTGATCCTGTACAACGAAACCCATACCTTCAAGCGTGTTCAGCATCCGATGTGCAGTCGATCGACTAATATCCAGCATCTTCGCGACTTGAGTCACGCCTAGGGAGGGCTCTGCTCTGAATGCCATCAAGACGCGTAGCGCAATTGATACCGAGCCCAAGGTACTATGCGCCCGCGGCGAAAGGGGATCCTGACTGGATTGTTCCGGGGTAGTCATAGTCGCTACGATGCGCTGAGGTGCTGGAGAGCCTCAGCCAGCGAAATTACGTCCCCGTATTTCGAATCGATATCAAACAAGTTGGAGTTATGGACCTCTATCGACCTATCCGCGACGCATTCGCGCGGTACGACGACCCGATATCCAGCTGATGCCGCATCGATTGTTGTCGCTCGGATGCAGCCACTCGTCACGCACCCGGCAATGATGACTGTATCGACCGCAAGGGACGTTAGGTGAGCCAACAACGGTGTTCCGAAAAACGCTGAAGGCGCGCGTTTGATCCAGTAAGGGGCGTCTTTCGCGCGGATTAGCTCGTTATCCAGTTCGCACCACTGGCTACCTTCCTCTAGAACACGCAAGCCGGGCATCTTTCTTAGCCATGCCGAACGCTCTCCGCGCTGAAAACCGACGGCGGTGTACATGATTGGCACACCCCGATCCACACAGACCTCGATTACCTGATTCGTAGCTATGATCTCTTGGGGCATCGGCCCGCCAACACCCGAGGCGGAGTTCGTGAAGCCCCTCTGAAAGTCCACGATAATCAGGGCCGGCCGGCCGCCCCAACCAGTGCGTGCGCCGATGCCGCTACGAGAATAGATATCGGCCGTTTTTGAGAATTGGCTCATGGTATCGTTGGGCGACACGCAATTCATGTTTTTCATGCCGTCACCGTAGTTGAACGTCGCAAGGGATTCTCGCTGCGGACGCGATTACGAATCTCACCCACGCCTGAGATTCCAACGGTTACGATCGATCCGTCCTGGAGATAGCTCGGCGGGTTTCGTCGGTCACCAACTCCGCTGGGTGTGCCGGTCAAGACAACGTCCCCGGGCAACAGGGTCGTGAACTCCGATAAAGCCGAAATCAATTCGGCTACACTGTAAATCATCATGCTTGTGGAAGAATTTTGTCGAATTTCGCCATCGACATGAAGTTTGATAGTCAGTTCTTGGGGATCCGCGATCTCATCGCTCGTCACCAGGAAAGGGCCCAATGGCGTTGAGCGGTCCCACGCTTTACCGGCCATCCATTGATGCGTGCGGAATTGGAAGTCACGCATCGTAATGTCGTTTGCCACGGTATAGCCCGCGATATAATGACGTGCATTCTCCTTCGAGACACGACGGCACTCTTTCCCGATGACCACTGCCAATTCGGCTTCATAGTCGAGGCGTTCCGTCTCCGGAGGAAGGGTAATATCTTCGTATGGGCCGATCAGGGAACTTGCAAATTTGTTAAAAAAAACCGGATAGCTCGGTGTTCCCTGCTCGCACTCCGCAATGTGTTCTCTGAAGTTAAGCCCCACACAGATTATCTTGGAAGGATTAGGCACGAGAGCACGAAGCTTAACGTCGAGTAGAGATATTTTGGCGCTATGGTCCAATGGCGGGTTTTCAAGAATTTCCATCGGCGTAGCAGCGCCGATTTCGTCGATACCGGTTAAGGGAATCGCCTCGTTATTTTCAATGAGAGCCGCATAGTTGATCCCGTTGTAACAGATGCTGGCGAACTTCATGATTTCGTCCCAAATTTTCGATCAGCCAATATATACCGCTAATAAACAACAATCGGTTGTTGCCATCACAATGTTTATCAAAAACTCATCAGCCATCGCGATGCAGGTCAGGAGAGTGTCCCCACAAGCTGGTCGATCTATTACTTGCTTCCCATTCGCGAGGTACTTGAGACGTGATATCGTCCCAATACAGTTCCATTTCGGCCGATAGCTCGATCAAATAGCCCTGCGGATCACGAAACATGATTGATAGATTATTGCCGGGACCATGTCGGCCCGGCCCCCACAGAATCGGACAAGATTTGCGTGCTAGGTGGTCGCTCCAGCGTTTGAACTGTTCCCAATCAGCAATATCGAACGAGAAGTGGTCGAGGCCGCTGACGTTTTTTCGTTGCGCTATACCCAACGAGTGGTGGAAATGATCAGAGCGCGCCCAGCAAAAAACATCACCAACCAGTCTGTCGGAAAGGCGAAATCCGATTACATCCAGGTAAAACGCGTTTAAACGCGCGCTATTGCGACTGGATAACACAATATGCTGGATACGGTCTGGCCGTGTTCCGTGTCCACCCTCACCACTACGATCAATGCGGCCGTGGAACAGCACGCGATTTCCGTCAGGATCAGATATCTGTATTGCCGGCGGATGATTTCCCGCCGGAATTATTTCTTCATGTTTGGTCTGTGCATTCGCAAGGCGTCCTTTCAGGTCTCGCAACCCATTTTCACCGTGTACCTCGAATGCGAAATGATCCATCCCATTGTCACCAGGCACTAGTTCAATTGCGTGGTGACCTCTCCCCCAACCCAGTCTCACGCGACCGCCGTCCAAACGCTCTTGGACAGTCAAGCCCATCGTGTCCGCATAGTAGTGCTCAAGCGCAAGCACGTCCGGCGAGCGCAGCGAAAGATGCGACATTGTCGCCATAAACATAAGTTTTGACTCCCGTATGGCGGGTTAACGATCCCTGTAAGCCCGAGAGGACGTTAACGAGCCGAAATAGAACAGTCGGCGAACCGGCGTGACTATCGCCACATCATCCCGCATACCGGGATCTTGCCGGGCGCAGTGAAAGATGCGACATTGTTGCCATAAACACAAGTTTTGACTCCCGTACGGCGGGTTGGCGACCCATGTGAGCTCGATAGGACATTAGCGAGCCGAGATAGAACAGTCAACGAACCGGCGTGACTATCGCTACGATCCCGTATGCCGGGATAGTGGCCATTCAGCAATGGCGTTCGCGTTTCGCAACGCAAGGTACCCGTCCGACGGGGTCGCCTTTCTCAGCCGCCTCATTTCGCCGACGCTACGATGTGAACGCGAGCCAGGTGTTCGGTTGGCGGAAGCGCTATCGTGAAGGATCGCTCGTCGCGGTCGATGCTGCTTCTCCGGTGATGATGGTCCCGGTGACGCTCGACAGCGAGCGCGCTTGCTGTTTAGCTGTTGCGGTACGGGCGCTATAAGCCCGACGTCATAAGGTCCGATAGGGGGAAGCGATGCGCTGGAAGAGCGGACGCGGCGGGACGCGCGTCGCGGCATGAACTATGTCTTTCACTTCGGCGACATCTGGGCCGCGCGGGATGAGTTCCTGTCGGGCACGCTCTACACGCTGCGGCTCTCGGCGGTGTCGATGGTGCTGAGTCTCATCGTCGCCGTGTTCGGCGCGCTCGCCCGTACCGCCGGTCCGCGCTGGCTGTCGATCGCCGTCGCGAGTTATGTGGAATTCATCCGCAACACGCCCTTTCTGGTGCAGATCTTCGTCATCTTTTTCGGTCTGCCGGTGATCGGCCTGCGCCTCGATGCCAATACCGGCGCGCTCGTCGCCATGGTGCTGAACGGCAGCGCCTATACCATCGAGATCGTCCGCGCCGGCATCGAGAGCATCGACCATGGCCAGGCCGAGGCGGCACGGGCGTTGGGGCTGCGAAGCTTCGTCATCTTCCGCAAGGTGATCCTGCCGCAGGCGCTGCGCGTGGTGTTCGCGCCGCTGGGCAGCCAATTCATCCTGCTGATGCTGAATTCGTCGATCGTCTCGGTGATTTCGGCCGATGATCTCACCTCCGCCGCCCAGGACGTCCAGGGCCGCACCTTCCGCAGCTTCGAGGCCTATCTCGCCGCGATCGGCGTCTATCTGACGCTGTCGCTGATGTTCACCGCGGTCTTCGCAGGCGTTCACCGGGTCGCCTTCGGCGCGCGGGGGGCACGCAGCTGATGCGCGCGTTCTCGGTCTCCGACGTCGTGTTTCTGATCATGGCGGCGCGCTGGACGCTGCTGCTCTCGGCGTTCGGCTTCATCGGTGGCGGCGTGCTGGGATTGCTAATCGCGCTGATGCGCATCTCCCACAGCGCCGTGCCGCGCTGGATCGCGATCTTCTATATCCGGCTGTTCCAGGGCACGCCGCTGCTGCTGCAGCTTTTCGTGGTGTTCTTCGGCGCCGATATGCTGGGCTTCGGCCTCGGGGCCTATCTCTCGGCCTTGCTCGGACTCAGCCTCAATGCCGGCGCGTTCCTCGGCGAGATTTGGCGAGGGTCGATCCAGGCGGTGCCTAAAGGTCAGTGGGAAGCGGCCGAGGCGCTGGGCCTGCCGGCCTATCCGCGACTGCTGCGCGTGATCTTTCCCCAGGCGCTGCGCATCGCCCTGCCGCCGACGGTCGGGTTCCTGGTCAATTTGGTCAAAAGCACGTCACTCGCGGCGATCATCGGCTTCGTCGAATTGACGCGCGCGGGCCAGCTTCTGAACAACGCGACTTTCCGGCCCTTCACCATCTTCGGCAGCGTGGCACTGATCTATTTCATCCTGTGCTGGCCGTTGAGCCTGGCGAGTCAACGCCTAGAAGCCCGTCTCGCCCGGGCTTACCAACGATAAGAAAACCAAATGGGGAGAAACACCTTGATGCGACCATTCAAGCTATTCGTCGCGGCCATCCTGATCATGGGTGCCGTCCTGCATATCCGTCCCGCCGCCGCGCAGACCGTGGACGAGATCATCAGCCGCGGCTCGATCAACATCGGCGTGCTGGTGGACCTGCCGCCCTATGGCATCTTGAACGCCCAGCAGGAACCCGACGGCTACGACATCGAGGTGGCGAAGCTGCTCGGCAAATATATGGGCGTGAAGGTCAATCTGGTGCAGTTGACCAGCCCGAACCGTATCCCGTTTCTGGTGACCAACAAGGTCGACATGATCGTCGCCACCTTCGGCATCACCCCGGAACGGGCCAAGCAGGTGCTGTTCTCGATCCCCTATAGCGCCATCGAGAATGTCGTGTTCGCGCCCAAATCCGCGCATATCGAGAAGATCGAAGACCTCAAGGGCAAACGGGTCGGCGTGCCGCGCGGCACGGTGCAGGACGTCATCCTGACCCAGACGCTGGGCAGCGACGTCAAGATGAGCCGCTTCGACGATGATCCCAGCACCTATCAGGCGCTGCTGACCGGCCAGGTGGACGCGATCGCCGAGACCGGGCTGACCGGCGATACCTTCTTCGCGGCGAACCCCTCGGGGAATATCGAGCGTAAATTCATGCTGCTGCGCCAGCCGAACGGCATCACCCTGCGCAAAGACCAATGGAACCTGCACCAGTGGGTCAATACCTTCATCTACTTCGTCAAGAACAACGGCGAATTGAGCGTCATCCACCAGAAATGGTTCCATCAGGATCTCCCCAACCTGCCGGTGTTCTGAGCCTCCGAACGGGCGGCCGGGCGGCTATCGTCCCGGCCGCCCCCGCTTGAGGAGGACGCTCGAAGAGGGTGGAGAAGGCGACGGCTCAGGGACTATGCTGACGCCAAGCGCCCGATCGTTCGAGGCGGGCAATAGGAGGTTACGTTATGGCGGAACGGGTGATCGTCTGCGAGGTTGGGCCGCGCGACGGGTTGCAGATGGCCAAGACCATCATGCCGACGGCGGTCAAGATGCGCTGGATCGCGGCGATCGCCGCCGCCGGCGTGTCCGAGATCGAGGTCGGCAGCTTCGTGCCGCCCAAGCTGATCCCGCAGATGGCCGATACCGACCAGATCGTCCGCGCGGCCGTGAAGATACCCGGCCTCACCGTGATGGCCTTGGTGCCCAATCTGCGCGGCGCGCAGAACGCTGTCGCGGCGGGCGCCCATCGCGTCAGCATTCCGGTTTCGGTCAGCGAGGGCCATAGCCGCGCCAATCTCAACCGGACGCCGGACGAGCAGATCGCCGAGGTCGGTAAGATCGTCGACTGGGTGCGGGAGTCGGATGCCAGGGTCGAGGTCGAAGCGGCCTGTTCGACAGCCTTCGGCTGCTCGATCGACGGTGTGGTGCCGGAGGCCGCCGTGGTCCGGGTGGCGTCGGCCCTGGCCGCGACCGGTGCCCATGAGGTGACGCTGGCCGATACGGTGGGGTATGCCCATCCGGCACAGATCAAATCCATGGTGCGCGCCGTCCGAGCCGCGATCGGCGATCGGCTGACCGGGTTGCACCTGCACGACACGATGGGCCTCGGCCTCGCCAACGCGCTCGCCGGGCTGGAGGAGGGGATTCGCAATTTCGACGCGGCCCTGGCCGGGTTGGGCGGCTGTCCGTTCGCCCCCGGCGCGTCGGGCAACATCGTCACCGAGGATCTGGTGTTCATGCTGGAGAGCATGGGGTTCGACACCGGCATCGATCTCGATCGGTTGCTGGCGGCGCGCGCGGTGCTCGGCGCCGGTCTGCCGGCCGAGCCGCTGCATGGTCAACTCGCCAAGGCGGGCATCCCGAAGACGTTTCGCCCTGCCGTGATCAAGACCGCTCGCGCCGTCGCATGACGGCCTCCCAGCCGCTCGCCGGCATCAAAATCGTCGAATTCGTCCATATGGTGATGGGCCCGTCCTGCGGGCTGGTGCTGGCCGATCTGGGGGCGGACGTGGTCAAGGTCGAACCCTTGCCGGATGGCGACAATACCCGCCGGCTGATCGGCTCGGGTTCCGGTTTCTTCGCCGCGATGAACCGCAACAAGCGCAGCCTGGCGGTCGATCTCAAATCGCCGGACGGCATGGCGTTGGCCCGGCACCTCGTGGCCGAGGCCGATGTGCTGGTCGAGAATTTCCGGCCCGGCGCCATGGACAAGCTGGGCCTCGGCCATGCCGCCCTCGCCGAGCTCAATCCCCGGCTGATCTATTGCTCGTGCAAGGGCTTTCTGCCGGGCCCCTACGAGCATCGCACGGCGCTCGACGAGGTCGTGCAGATGATGGGTGGCCTCGCCTATATGACCGGCTTGCCCGGCCAGCCGCTGCGCGCCGGATCCTCGGTCAACGACATCATGGGCGGCATGTTCGGCGCCATCGGCATCCTGGCGGCGCTGAACGAGCGCCACGCCACCGGCCGTGGGCGGCATGTCCAGGTCGGTCTGTTCGAAAACAACGTGCTGCTGATGGCCCAGCACATGGCGCAGATGGCGGTCACCGGGATCGAGCCGCCGCCGATGAGCACCCGTCAGGTCGCCTGGCCGATCTACGACATCTTCGCTACCGCCGATGGCGACCAATTGTTCATCGGCGTGGTGACCGACACCCAATGGCGCAGCTTCTGCGCCGAATTCGGCTTGGCCGATCTGGCGACCGATCCGACGCTCGTGACCCAGGCGCAGCGCGTCGCCGCGCGCGCCGTGGTTCTGCCCCGCGTCGCGGCGGTCCTCGCCGGCTATACGCGGGCGGTGCTGACCGACCGCTGCGAGGCGCTGGGGCTGCCCTTCGCACCGGTCGCCCGACCGGTCGAGCTGTTCGACGATCCGCATCTCAATGCCTCGGGCGGGCTGGTGCCGGTCACCCTGCCCGATGGCAGGACAACCAAGCTGCCGGCCCTGCCGCTGGTGTTCGACGGCGAACGGCCGGGCCTGCGCCATGATCTTCCGAGCCCCGGCCAGCACAGCGCGGAGATAGCCCGGGAGCTTGGCTATTCCGAGGCCGACATCGCCGGGTTGCGCGCGCGCGGCGCCATATAGCGACGGCGGCTTTTCCAATTGGACCGATCGATGCAAGGCTGACTGAATCCAAAGCTTAAGCCCAAGGAGCATCGATGAGCCGCCGGCCGAATATCCTGATCCTGATGGCCGACCAACTGACGCCGGGCGTGCTGCCGGCCTATGGCGGCAAGGTCGCCCGAACGCCGCATCTGGACGCGCTGGCGGATCGGGGGGTGGTCTTCCAATCGGCCTATTGCAACAGCCCGCTCTGCGCGCCGTCGCGCTACGCCCTGATGTCCGGCCAGCTTTCCTCGGCGACCGGCGGCTATGACAATGCCGCCGATTTTCCGTCCGACGTGCCGACCTTCGCCCATTACCTGCGCGGTGCCGGATATCGCACCATCCTGACCGGCAAGATGCATTTCTGCGGCGCCGATCAATTGCATGGCTTCGAGGAGCGGCTGACCACCGATATCTACCCGGCGGATTTCGGCTGGACACCGGATTGGGAGCATTTCGACATCCGGCCGGACTGGTATCACAACATGGACTCGGTGATCCAAGCAGGGCCGTGCATCCGCACCAACCAGCTCGATTTCGACGAGGAGGTCATCGCCTCCGCCCGGCGCAAGCTGTTCGACCTGGCGCGCGGCGGCGATGGCCGGCCGTTCTGCATGGTCGTCTCGCTGACCCATCCGCACGATCCGTTCGCGATGACCGAGCCGTATTGGAACCGCTATCGCGACGAGGAGATCGAGCCGCCGCGCGTCGCCGCGGCGGATGTGGACCTCGATCCGCATTCCCGCCGGTTGCGCCATGTCAGCGCCATGGATGCGCAGCCGGTGACCGAGGCGCAGATCCGCGCCGCCCGGCGGGCCTATTACGGGTCGGTCTCGTTCGTCGATGACCAGATCGGCGCGGTGCTGGCGACGCTGGACCAGGCCGGCATGGCCGACGACACCATCGTGATGGTGCTCGCCGATCATGGCGAGATGCTTGGCGAGCGCGGCCTCTGGTACAAGATGAGCTTCTTCGAAGGCGCCTGCCGGGTACCCCTGATCGTGCACGCGCCCGGCACGTTCACGGCGAAGCGGATCACGCAGTCCGTGTCGCTGGTCGACATCCTGCCGACTCTGGCGGAACTCGCCGGCGACGGCCAGGCGCCGGATTACGCGGCGCCGATCGCCGGCCGCAGCCTGCTGCCGCATCTCAATGGTCTCGGCGGCCATGACGAGGTGCTGGGCGAATATCTGGCGGAAGGTGCCGTGGCACCCATCGTCATGATCCGCCGGGGCGCTGCCAAGTTCATCCATTCTCCGGTCGATCCGGACCAGCTCTATGATCTGGCAGGGGACCCGGACGAATTGATCAACCGTGCCGCCACCGATCCAACCACGGCGGCGTTCCGCGCGGAGGTCGCCCAGCGCTGGGATCTGCCGGCCCTGCGTGAGGCGGTGATCGCCAGCCAACGCCGCCGCCGCCTGGTTCGCGACACGCTCAGGCTCGGCACCCAGCGCAACTGGGATCACCAGCCGTTCCAGGACGCCGGCCAGCAATACATGCGCAATCACATGAAGCTGGACGATCTGGAGGCGATGGCGCGGTTTCCCCGAGTCAGCTGAGCGCTGCTGAGCGCCAAGGTCTAATCCAGAGTGAGAATCTCGGGCCGGTAGCCCAGCGCCTCGACGAAGCGCAGGAAATCCGCCGTGGCGACCGCTGTCGTGGCGGTGTTGACCAGTGGATGAAAGGCGAGGCGGGGCGCCTCGATCAAGGCGGCGTCGAGCGCCAGCCGAACCTGCCGGTCCCGATCGTTCAGCAGCGCGAAGGGGCTGACCGCTCCCTGGCGGACGCCCAGCACCTGTTCCAACAGCTCGGCGCTGGCGAAGGAGAACCGCTTGGCACCCAGCAGCGGCGCCAGCGCCTTCAAATCCGCGCGGCGTTCGGCCGGCAGGCAGATCAGCCAGAGCTGCCCCTTGGCGTCCTTCAGGAACAGATTCTTGGCATGGACGCCTTCCAACTGGCTCCAATAGGGCAGAGCCTCCTCGATCGTGTGGATCGGCGGGTGCTCGATCGTGGTATGGGCGACGCCGATGTCGTTCAGATAGGCGAAAAATGCGGTTTGCGGATCTTGTATCGCCATGATCGTCGGTAGCCTTTATGCAGAGCGGAATAAACCTGAGGGATACGGTGAAGGGACGATGGCAAGCGAGAGTTTCGATTACATCATCGTGGGGGCGGGGTCGGCCGGCTGCGTCTTGGCCGATCGGCTGAGCGCCGATGGCAAGCATACGGTCTTGCTGGTCGAATTCGGCGGCTCGGACAATTCGGTGTTCATCCAGATGCCCAGTGCGCTGTCTATCCCGATGAACATGCCGCGCTACAATTGGTTTTACGAGACCGAGCCCGAGCCGCATCTGGATGGCCGTCGCATCCATTGCCCGCGCGGCAAGGTATTGGGCGGCTCGTCCTCGATCAATGGCCTGGTTTATGTCCGCGGCAATCCGCTGGATTTCGACGGCTGGGACGCGGCGGGGGCCACCGGCTGGGCGTATCGCGACGTATTGCCGTATTTCCGCCGCGCCGAGGGACGGGGCGAGGGCGGCGACGAATATCGCGGCGCCGACGGCCCGTTGCGCACCAGCTATGGGTCGCTGCGCAACCCGCTCTACCGCGCCTGGATCGAGGCGGCGAAACAAGCCGGATATCCGGAAACCTCCGATATCAATGGCTTTCAGCAGGAAGGCTTCGGCCGGATGGACATGACGGTCTATCGCGGCCGGCGCTGGAGTGCCGCCAACGCCTATCTGAAGCCGGCGATGCGGCGGCCCAATCTGGAGGTGCGCACGCAATGTCTGGCCACGCGCCTGCTGTTCGACGGGCGCCGTGCCACCGGGCTCGCCTATCGGCGCGGCGATGTCGAGCACCAGGTGCAGGCCCGGCGCGAGGTCATCCTGTCGGGCGGCACGATCAACTCACCGCAATTGCTGAAACTCTCCGGTGTCGGCCCGGCGGAGGAGCTGACGCGACACGGCATCCCGGTCGTCCACGACCTGCCCGGTGTCGGCGAGAACCTGCAGGACCATACCGAGGTCTATTTCCAAGTGGCCTGTACCGAGCCGATCACCCTGTATTCCGCCTCGGGGCTGTTCGCCAAGGCCGCGATCGGCGCCCGCTGGCTGTTGTTCAAGGATGGGTTGGGGGCGACCAACCACTTCGAAAGCTGCGGCTTCATCCGCAGCCGGGCCGGCATCAAATTCCCGGATATCCAGTACCACTTCCTGCCGCTCGCCATCTCCTATGACGGCAAGAATCTCACGACTGAGCACGGCTTCCAGGCCCATGTCGGGCCGATGCACTCGAAAAGCCGCGGTTGGGTGCGGTTGAAATCGGCCGATCCTGCCGATCATCCGAGCATTCAGTTCAACTATTTCAGCCACCCGGACGACTGGGCGGAGATCCGCGCCTGCATCCGGCTGACCCGCGAGATCTTCACCCAGCCGGCTTTCGCGCCCTATCGCGGGCGGGAGATCCAGCCCGGTGCCGATGTCACCTCCGACGAGGCGATCGACGCGTTCATCCGCTCCAAGGTGGAAAGCGCCTACCACCCCTGCGGCACCTGCCGGATGGGCGATCCGGCCGACCCGCGCACGGTGGTCGACCCCGCCACCCGCGTCGTCGGCATCGACGGGTTGCGTGTCGCCGATGCGTCGATCATGCCCTTGGTCACCACCGGCAACCTCAACGCGCCGACCATCATGATCGGCGAGAAAGCCGCCGATCACATCCTGGGCCGTCCGCCGCTTGCCGCGTCGAATGCGCCGTATTACGTGGCGGAGAACTGGCAGACGGCGCAGCGGTGAAGAGGGAGAGCGCCCTCCGCCGGGGAAATCTCTGCGTTCCGTCCGGAATGTGGGATAATCTCGCTAACAGCGATGTAGGGAGGATTGGCTATGACGGTGGTCGAACTGGTGCTGAAGGATAACGAGGCGGTCTACGTCAACCCGTTACAGGTCACCCGTCTGATGAAGGCGGCGGCGCCCGATAGCGCTACCTACACGGAGATCTTTTTTGCCGGTTCGGACAAGATCGTGGTCAAGGGCGATATCGATTACATCGCCTTCCAGCTCTTCCCGACCGGCGCGCGCTGAGTTTTTCCCATTGGACACGCCGCTGCGACCACCGAGCCGTCAGGCGAGGGCGCGTACCCGCCGCTGATCGAGGGATCGGGCGAGCAGGAAGATCATAATGCCCCCAGCTGCCAATAAGGCGCCGATCGGACCCGTCGACGTCCAGCCAAGCCCGGCGTCGATCGCCATGCCGCCGAGCCATGCGCCGAGCGCGTTGGCGATGTTGAAGGCGCTGTGGTTGAGGGCGGCGGCCAGCACCTGGGCATCGGCGGCGACATCCATCAGACGGGTCTGCAGCGCCGGACCGATGGCCAGGGCGGCGAAGCCGATCATGAACATGTTGACGGTCACCCCCGGCAGACTATGTACGGTGAGTGCGAACAAGCCGAGTGTGAGCATGTTCAGCACGAGCAACAGGCCGATCGCGCGCATGACGCCCTGATCCGCCAGCCAGCCGCCGAACAGGCTGCCGGCGATCATGCCCGCCCCGATGACCGAGAGGAGGGGTGGCACACTCGCCTCGCTGACGCCGGTCACGATGGTGAGCGTCGGGGTGATGTAGCTATACACCGCGAACATGCCGCCGAAGCCGATCGCGGCGATGCCGAGCGTCAACCAGACCTGCGGCCGGCGGAGTGCCCCGAGTTCCCGGAGCGGGCTTGCCCCCACGGGGGCCGGCATCGGGTTCAAGCAAAGCCGTACAAGGATCGCCGTCAAGACCCCGAGCGCTCCGACCACGCCGAACGCGGCGCGCCAGCCGGCAAGCTGGCCGATCCATGTCGCGAAGGGCACGCCCAGGACATTGGCGACGCTCAGGCCCAGCATCATCCGGGCGACCGCCCCGGCGCGCTTGTTCGGCGGCACCAGGGACGCCGCGACCAGCGAGGCGATGCCGAAATAGGCGCCATGCGGCAGGCCGGCGATGAACCGCGCCACGACGATCGTCCCATAGCTGGTGGCGAGGGCGCTTGCGAGATTGCCCAGCGCGAAGAGGATCATCAGGCCGATCAGCATCGCCCGTCGAGGGGCCCGCGCGAAGGCCGCCGCGATGACAGGCGCACCGATGACGACGCCCAGCGCATAGGCGCTGATCATGTGGCCGGCCATCGGCACCGAAACCTGGATGTCGCGGGCGACGTTCGGCAGCAGGCCCATCGAGGCGAATTCGCCGGTACCCAGCGCGAAGCCGCCGATCGCCAGGGATAGCTCCGCCGCGCCGACGCCAAGGGGCGGAGCCACGGCACCGGCCGGGCGAGCGGGAAGATCAGATAAAGACATTCCGCGATACCTATCGGAGTTCAGGTGAGGTTCGGGATCGCGTTCAAGGGATCAAAGCCGCCCGTCGCAAAGGCTATGAGCGAAAAACCCCGGAGCGTCGCCGATTATTGGATCAGTGCGCTTGCAGTGTGGAGCCGCTACGCGGATTTCCAATATGTCTTATGGCAATGCCTGCAATGCCGGAACGCCACACGCTTCCCGAATTTGACGTCACGGCGATGCCAGGTCGGCGGCCGGTGCGGGGCGGATAGCCGTAATACGGAAGCGTCCGAGTTCCTGACGGATCAAGTTTCTTTATTGAACCCAGTCCATCCCGCTTGATAATGCGAAAACAACAAATCCATGCCGACTTTCGGGGCGAATTCCGCGATCAATTTGCCTTTTCCGGCGATCAGTGGCTCTCCGAGGCTTTTATTCTGTCCACCATCCTCTTGGAACACGTGTACGTTTTTTGGACAATCATCGACAACCAAAAGGGTCGAGCTGTTCATGCAGCGGGATACGGCCAGCAGTTCCTTTAGGTGGTGCGCCGCCGAAGGGAACCAGTAATTCAGATCCGCGTCAAAAGAATCAAGATATACGAAATTGACTTGTATTTTATTTTTGACAAAGAAATTTGAAATTTGATGCAGAAAGACGACGCTATCCTCGTTATATACGGAGGCGTTCTCGCTTACTTGAGATTTGCAAATCTCCACGGCCGTGGCGTTGATGTCGACCGAATATACTTTCGATCCGCCCCCTCGCGATGTGACGTACCGATCAAACAAGATCGTACTTTGGCCGTCGCCTGACCAATTGTCTTGTTGTCTAGCGCAGCCCGTCTCGACAATGGTGATGGGGGGTGGAAATTTATCCAGGTATTCAAATATTTTTCGAAACGATATTTCACGCAATGCCAATTTCGGGGCTACGACCGCATTAAAAAAATCCCAGAAATTTTCACCCGTTGTCATGCCGCTCTCTCACACAAAATGAAATTTTTCGATATTTGGGCGTCGCATGGGGATGGAATATAGCAGCGCGGGACTCCACACGCACGGGCTTCGCTCGGCATTGCCCGGGGTACTCCGTGGCATCAAGGCAAATCGGGTATCGTCTCGGCGATCGGCCACCAGCCATCGTCGCCCCGCGTGAAGATCGGGCAGCCATAGACGGCGCGCACCGGCGGTGCCGGCGCCGTCGCGGCGAGTGGGGCTACCCAGCGATTGCTCTGCTTCATCGCGACCACGATGCCGGCGATCTCCACACCCAGCCGCCGAAGCAGGCGGCAGGCCGCGATGGCGGTGGCGCCGGTCGAGATCGCGTCGTCGACCAGCACCACCCGGCGTCCGTCGAACAGCGGTAGAAGATTGGGATCGAGCCGCAGCCACTTGTCCGAAGCGGGGCTGGTGATCGACGATACCGGCTCGGCAAGGCCGTCCTCGTACCAAAATTTGCGCGAATAGCCGAGCGGCGCATAGCGCGCCTGGCCAAGCCGTTCGGCGACAAGGGCGGCGAAGGAGAGCCCCAGTGTCGGCAATCCGACCACGAGCTCGGCGCCGAGCGCCCGTGCCTGATCGGCCATGTGATCCGCGAGGGCCGCGACGACCCCATGCGATGCCTGGTTGGCGATGAGCGACGCCACCGCATGCTCGCCATCCGGCAGGCGGCGCAGCGGCAACACGAGCACGCGCCCACAGGGCAGGCGCACGGGATAACCATGGCGATACGGCGGCGTGGTGGCGAAGCGGGCCGGAACCTTATCGGTCAGCTCCTGCCAATAGCCGAGCGTCGATTCCGTGAAACTGTCGCTCACACTGCCCCCATGTTCTTCGATAGCGTCGTCTTCGGCCGTGGGGCGTCCCGTCGCGCCTCCTACCGATCGATGACCAAATCGCCCAGCGGCTTCGAGCAGCAGATCAGGATCTGGCCCTGGTCGATCTCGCGCTGGCGGATGCCGCCGGCATGGGTCATCGACACCTCGCCGGTGACCAGCTTGCTTTTGCAGGTGCCGCAGAGCCCGCGGGTGCAGGAGGAGGGCAGGCGCATGCCGGCGGCGCGGGCCGCGGCGAGGACGGTGGTGTTGGCATCGCAGGTGATGCTGCGCTGGCTGCGCGTGAACTCGACTTGGTAGGTCGCGAGGGCCGCGTCGGCGGCGGGTTCGGCTTCCGGCTCTCCAGCCAGGGCGGCGAAGTCGAAGCTTTCCTCGTGATACCGGGCGGCATCGAAGCCCTCGGCGTCCAGCATGGCGCGGACCGCTGCCATATAGGGGGCGGGGCCGCAGGTGAAGACCGTCCGCTCCAGCAGGTCCGGTGCGATCAGCCGCAGCATCGGCGCCGATAGCCGGCCGCGATAGCCACCCCATCGCTCTCCCGCCGCATCCGTCTCGCAGACCGCCGCGACGCGGAAGCCGGGCAGGTTCCGGGTCATCAGATCCAGCTCGTCGCGAAAGATGATGTCGGCCGGGCTGCGCGCGCTGTGCACGAACACGGTATCCGTCTCGGCCGCCAGATCGTGCTGGCTGCGCGCCATCGACATCAGCGGGGTGATGCCGCTGCCGCCGGACAGGAACAGGTATTTCGGCGCCGGGAGATGGGCGGCCGGCTGATACGCGATGGAAAACTCGCCATGCGGGCCGGTGGCGCGGATCGTCATGCCGGGCCGCAAAGTGTCGTGCAGCCAATTCGACACCGGGCCGCCCGGCACGCGCTTCACCGTGATGGTCAGCCGATCGGGCCGCGTCGGCGGCGACGAGATGGTGTAGCAGCGGTTGATCGGCGTCCCGTCGATCTCCAGCTCCAGCGTCAGAAACTGACCGGGCTGGAAGCGGAACCGGCGCGGGTTCGGGGTGGCGAAGACGAAGGTCTTGACGTCATGGGTCTCGTCGCGGACGTGCCGGCAGACCAGCACGCCGTCATCCTCGGCGCCCCATTCGGGGATCGCTGCGGGCTCTGTCATCTTCCGGTCTACTGGCCCAGATGGGTGGAGAGGCGGCCGATGTACCAGCGGCAGAATTTCTCGACCAGGCCTTCGGTATAGGGCGAATAAGGGCCGGGCTCATAGGCCGGGGAGCGCACGCCGGATTGGGCGAAGCCGACCAACTCGCTGTCCTGGGCGTTGGTCGCCAGCCAGACATTGGTGAGGTTGTCCGGGTCGTAATCGACGCCCTCGACCGCGTCCTTGTGCACCAGCCATTTGGTCTTGACCAGGGTGCGCTCCGCGTCGAGCGGGATCGCCGAGAAGGTCACGATATGGTCGCTCATGAAGTGGTGCCAGGAATTCGGCTGCGTCCAGAACGACAGCCCGCCCAGCTTGGGCTTGGTGAACTTGCCGAGCAGTTTCTTGGAGGCGACGCGCGTATCCATGGTCTGGGATTCGCCGAACCGGTCGATCGGCAGGCGCTGGGTGCGGAACCCGGTGGCGAGGTCGTCCAGCCGGTCGACCTCGCGCGACGGCAGGCCGCCGGCCTCCCACTCCGCGTGCAGCTCGGTCACCAGCCGGTCATAGCTCGCGATCTGTTCACGCCGGCCCTCATCGACGCTGTCGGGTGAAAAGCCGAAGCCGTATTCGAACAGCGGCACGATCAGCTCGGGATGGCTGCCGATGCAGTGATAGCACTCCCGGTTGTTCTCCATGGTGAGCTTCCAATTGCCGGGCTCGATCAGGTCGGCTTCCTTGGCGATCCGGCAGTTCGGAATGTCGTGCGGCGCCAGATACGGCTCCATCACCCGCGCCATGTCGTCGATGTCGGTGGGTGCCTGCTCGGCGAGGCAGATGAACAGCAGGCCGGCGACCGAGCGCAGATGGACCGGCTTCAGCCCATGGCAGCTGGGATCGAAATCCTTGCCCATATGCTCGGCGAACAGCAGCTTGCCGTCGAGGCCGTAGGTCCATTGATGGTAGCGGCAGACCAGATTGCCGACAGTCGATTTCGGCTCATGCACCAGACGGGAGCCGCGATGCCGGCAGACATTGTGGAACGCGCTGATGCCCATATCGTCGTCGCGGGCGATGACCACCGAGACGCGGCCGATATCCACCACCATGGTATCGCCCGGTTCCGGCACATCGGGCTCGACACCCACATAGATCCAGTGGCGGCCGAAGATGATCTCCAGATCCGCCGCGAAGACCTCGGGGCTGGTATAGAACGGCGCCTCCAGGCTGTGGTTCGGCTTGCGGCGGGCGACCAACTCGGTGAGCTGGCTACGGGTAGACCGGCTTGTGGCGAGATCCAACATCGGGTGGCCTCCTGGCAAATCCGTCACGGGTGGTTCAGCATTCGGCGAAGCTTACGGCAAGGCCGCCCAGCGACGTCTCTTTGTATTTCGTCTGCATATCGGCGCCGGTCTGGCGCATGGTGGCGATCACCTGATCCAGCGAGACGCGATGCGTGCCGTCGCCGTTCAGCGCCATCGAGGCGGCGTTGATCGCCTTCACCGCGCCAAAGGCGTTGCGCTCGATGCAGGGGATCTGCACTAAACCGCCGATCGGGTCGCAGGTCATGCCGAGATGATGCTCCATGCCGATCTCGGCGGCGTTCTCGATCTGCTCGTTGGTGCCTCCGAGGGCGGCGGCCAGGCCGGCGGCCGCCATCGAGCAGGCGACGCCGACCTCGCCCTGGCAGCCGACCTCGGCGCCGGAGATCGAGGCGTTCATCTTGAACAAGCCGCCGATCGCGGTCGCGGTCAGCAGGAAGGTCTCGATCCCGGCGGCATCCGCATCGGGGCAATAATCCCGGTAATAGCGCAGCACGGCGGGCATCACCCCGGCCGCGCCGTTGGTCGGCGCGGTCACGACCCGGCCGCCGGCGGCGTTCTCCTCATTGACCGCGATGGCAAACAGGCTGACCCGGTCCATCATCTCGCGCAGCGGGCCGATATTGGCCCCCCGACGGCCCTCCAGACGCTCCCGCAGATCATGCGCCCGGCGCCGCACATGCAGCCCGCCGGGCAACTCGCCCTCGGCCCGCATGCCGCGATCGATGCAGCTCATCATAGTCTCGGTCACCCGGGCGACATGCCGATCGACGATCTCCGCCGATGCCAGGGCAAGTTCGTTCGCCCGCATCATTTGGGCGATGGTGAGGCCGCTGGCGCGTCCGGCGGCCAGCAGGTCGGCGGCGTTGCGGAACGGGTGGGGGACGGTCACCGGCGACGAAGCCAGCTGTCCGACCTCGCTTTCGCGGGCGATGAAGCCGCCGCCGACCGAACACCAACGCTCCACCGTCAGCACGGCCCCGGCGGCGTCGTAGGCGAGGAACAGCAGGGTGTTGGGGTGCACCGGCGTCTCGGCCATCGTGTCGAACACGATGTCGTGCTCCGGGTCGAAGCCGATCTCGATGCCCTCGGCGAGCCGCAGGCGGTGCGCCGTGCCGGCGGTCGCGACGATGCGGTCCGCATGATCGGCGTCGACACTTTCCGGGATCTCGCCGGCGAGGCCCAGGATCACCGCCCGGTCGGTGCCATGGCCCTTGCCGGTCCAGGCGAGGGAGCCCAGGAGGTCGACCTGGATGCGCTCCACCACCGTTCCGTGACCACTCTCGATCAGGCCGCGCATGAACGCCGCCGCCGCCTTCATCGGCCCGACCGTATGGGAGGACGAGGGTCCGATGCCGATCTTCAGCAGGTCGAAGATGCTAATCATGGGCCACGCTCAAGCCGTGCCTCCTCCAGGAAGCGCCAGACATAGGCGCCGAACGACCGCCAGACTTCGACATGGAAACGCGTCGGGGCGACGCGCCACAACACGATCTCCGCCTTGCCCAGCACGGTTCGGGTGCACATCCCGACCGGGAAGGTCTTGATGTCGAGATCGAGCGGGCAGCCCGCGTTGAGCAGGGTCGCGGCACCGCTGCCGGACACTTCCAAGGCGGTTTGCCGATGGCTGACATCCACCAGGGAATGGGGCAGGGCGGCGAGCGGTTTCGCCAAGCTTTGGGATATCGCCGGGGCGGAGCCGTCGGGGCCGAGCAGCAACCATTCATCGGGACCGAGCCAGAGGGCGCTCCGGTCGCCGGCGGTCGCGGCGCGACAGGCCTCCCCCGGCAAGGCGACGCCGAACGCGATCCCGGCCGTCTCGATCGCCGCCGGCCGGCCGCGAAACACGAAGCGGGCGGCTGGCGGTAGCGCCCGGATCGATGCCGTGGCCGAGGCTTCGGCGAACCGATCGAAGGCACCGCTCCGCATCATCGTCGCGTCAGCCATTCAACCGCTCCCCCGCCTTGTCGTAGAACACCGGCTCGACCAGCGTGACCGGGATCGTGCGGTCCGCCATCGGCACGTAGAGCCGGGAGCCGATCCGCGCCCGGCCACCCTCGATCACGGCGAGGGCGATCGAATGGCCGAGGCAGGCGCTGAAATAGGAGGAGGTGACATGACCCAGCATGGGCACCGGCACCGGCTGGTTCGGCGTCGCGACGATCTGCGCGCCTTCCTCCAACACGGTCTGCGGATCTTCGGTCAACAAGCCGACCAGTTGCTTGCGCCCGGGTTCCGTCATCGCCGGTCGCGCCAGCGACCTCATGCCGACGAAATCCGGCTTGGTCTTGCCGACCGCCCAGCCGAGGCCGACATCGTCCGGCGTCGCCGTGCCGTCGGTCTCCTGGCCGACGATGATGTAGCCCTTCTCGGCGCGCAGCACGTGCATCGTCTCGGTGCCGTAGGGCGTCATGCCATGGCGCGCGCCGGCGGCCAGGATCGCCTGCCAGACGGCCATGCCGTAATCGGCCGGGACATTTACCTCGAAGCCCAGTTCGCCGGTGAAGCTCACGCGGAACAGGCGGGTCGGCACGCCGCAGATCCGGCCCTCGCGGATGCTCATATGCGGCATCGCCGCGGCGGCGATGTCGATGCCCTCGATCAGCGGCGTCAGCACGTCGCGCGCGCGCGGGCCCTGCACAGCGATCACCGCCCATTGCTCGGTCGTCGAGGTCAGCCAGACATCGAGCGTGGGCCATTCGGTCTGCAGGTAATCTTCCATCATGCCCAGCACGCGCGCCGCGCCGCCGGTCGTAGTCGTGACGTGGAACCGGTCGGGTGCCAGCCGGCCGATGACGCCGTCATCCATGACGAAGCCATCCTCGCGCAGCATCACGCCATAGCGGCACCGGCCAGGTTCGAGCTTGGTCCAGGAATTGGTGTACATCCGATTCATGAACTCGGCCGCGTCCGGCCCGACGATCTCGATCTTGCCCAGGGTCGACGCGTCGAAGATGCCGACGCCGTCGCGCACCGCCCGGCATTCGCGGGCGACCGCCGCATGGAGATCCTCGCCGGCCCGGGGGAAGTAATGCGCCCGCTTCCACAGGCTGACATCCTCGAACAAGGCGCCTTGGGCCGCCGCCCAATCGTGGGTCGGCGTCGCACGCACAGGGTCGAACAGCTCGCCGCGCGAGGTGCCGGCAAGGGTGCCGAAGGTAACCGGCGTATAGGGCATGCGGAAGGTGGTCAGGCCGATCTCGGGGATCGGTTTGCCCAGCACCTCGGCGACCACGCCCAGGCTGTTCATGTTCGACGTCTTGCCCTGATCGGTCGCCATGCCGGTCGTGGTGTAGCGCTTGATATGCTCGATCGACCGGAACCCCTCGCGGACCGCGAGCTTCAGGTCCTTGACGGTCACGTCGTTCTGGAAATCGACGAAGGCCTTGGCGGTCGGACGGTTGCTCGGCGTCGCACCCAGGAACCCGGCACCGGCCATGGTGGCGGCCACCGCCGTGAAGCTGTGCGAGGCGACACCGTCATATCCGGCCGCCGTCGCGGCGGCGGCGCCGGCGGCGGCCCCGTCGGCCAAGGCGTCGGCCAGGCCGAACACGCCCCGGCAGGCGCCGGCCGAACGTTCGCGTTCGGCGGGGCTGTCCGGAACATAGGCGTTGAGCGTCTCATCGAAGCGCAGCTTGCCCTTCGACTGAGAGACCAGATGCACCGCGGGGGTATAGCCGCCGGACATCAGCACTAGGTCGCAGGCGATGCCGCGCGGGTCGATGGTCGGTCCATCGGCACCGATCGTCGCCACCTGGACGCCGGATACGCGCAGCCGCCCCTTGGTGCCGGTCACGGTCGCGTGGGTCGTGATCGGCAGGCCGGCGGCGCGCGCGGCGGCGGGCAGTGGGCCGTCGGCCACCGGCCGCAGATCGATGATGCCGGCGATCTCGATCCCCGCTTTCGCGAGATCGATCGCAGCCTGATAAGCGGCGTCATGGGCCGTCGCCACCACCGCCCGCGTGCCGGGACGCACGCCATAGCGGTTGACGTAGGTTTGCGCCGCGCCGGCCAGCAGGATGCCCGGCCGGTCGTTATCCGGAAACGCCAGCGGCCGTTCCAAGGCACCGGCCGCCAGGACCACCTCGGCGGCGCGGATCTGCCACAGCCGCTCCCGCGGCAGTCGCGGGTCCGCGTCCGCCAGATGATGGGTCACCCGTTCCGCGACACCGATCAAATTGTGCGGGAAATAGCCGAAGGCCGTCGATCGCGGCAGCAGGGTGACATTTGCCTTGCCGCGCAAAATGGCGAGCGTGCGCGCCAGCCAATCCTGGGTCGGGACACCATCGACGGTGCCGCTCGCATCGCCCAGCAGGGACCCACCCAGTTCCGATTGTTCGTCGACGACAATGACGCGCGCGCCTGACAGGGCGGCGGTGAGCGCGGCGGCCAGGCCGGCCGGTCCGGCGCCGACCACCAGCACCTCGCAATGGGCGAAGCGCTGGGTGTAGCGGTCGCCATCCGGGGCGGTGGCGGCGCGTCCCAACCCGGCCATGGCGCGGATCTTCGGCTCATAGAGCAGGCGCCAGGCCGATTTCGGCCACATGAAGGTCTTGTAGTAGAAGCCGGCCGGCAGCAGCGGCGAGGCCAGATCGTTGATGGCACCGAGATCGAAGCGCAGCGACGGCCAGCGGTTCTGGCTCTCGGCGACCAAGCCGTCATAGAGTTCGACCTGGGTGGCGCGCAGGTTCGGGGTGTAGCGCGCCTCGTGCCCGCCGATGCCTACCAGGGCGTTGGGTTCGTCGCTGCCCGCCGCCAGGATGCCGCGCGGCCGGTGGTATTTGAACGAACGCCCGACCAGATGGACGCCGTTCGCCAGCAGGGCCGAGGCGAGCGTATCGCCGGCGAAGCCCTCATAGGAGGTGCCGTCGAAGGTGAACCGCAGGGGCCGCGCCCGATCGATCCGGCCTCCCTGGCGCAAGCGGAACCGACCGCTCATGGGGCTGTCCCGTCGGTTGCTTCGGCCGTTTTCACGGAGCCCGTCTTTCCGGTGTCCGTTTTCCCCGGGGCCCTTTTCCTGGGAGGTTTTTTCCCGATGGCGTTTTCCCCGAGCGTCGGTGCCGTTTCGCCGATCCGGTAGGTCGCGACGAAGGCGTCGCTCACCGTGTCGCGCAGGGCGTTGAAGAACCGGCCGCAGCCATGGCTGTGACGCCAGCGCTCGGCGTGCAGCCCCTTCGGGTTGGTGCGGTGATAGAGGAACTGGGCCCAGGCTTGGTCATCGGCCTCGGCCGGGCGCGCCGCCCGGGCGATATGCGCCTCGCCGGCGTTCTGGAATTCCAGCTCCGATCGGGCGCCGCAATACGGGCAAGGGATCAGCAGCATGGGATGACTTTCACGCGAATATTCATGTCAGTGCGCCACGGCGGCGGCGGCGGCCTCGTCGATCAACCGGCCCTCGCGGAACCGGTCGAGGGTGAAGGGCGCGGCGATCGGATGCGGCGCGTCCTTGGCCATCGTCCAGGCGAAGACATGGCCGGAGCCGGGTGTCGCCTTGAAACCGCCGGTGCCCCAGCCGCAATTGACGTAGAGACCCGGCACGGGCGTCTTGCCGATGATCGGCGAGCGGTCGGGCGTCACATCGACGATGCCGCCCCAGTTGCGCAGCATGCGCAGGCGCCGAAACTGCGGGAACAGCTCGCAGATCGCATCCAGCGTATGGGTCGCGATGTGCAGCCCGCCGCGCTGGCTATACGAGACATAGGCGTCGGTGCCGGCGCCGATCACCAACTCGCCCTTATCCGATTGGCTGATATAGGCGTGGATCGTGTTCGACATGACGACGCAGGGAAACACCGGCTTGATCGGCTCCGACACCAGCGCCTGCAATGGATAGCTTTCCAACGGCATGCGCAGGTCGGCCATCGCCATCACCACGCTGGTATGGCCGGCGGCGACGACGCCCACCTTGGTCGTGCGGATCGTCCCTCGGCTGGTCTCGACCCCTTCGATCGCACCGGTGGCGTCGCGGCGGATCGCCGTGACCTCGCAATTCTGCAGGATGTCGACGCCCAGCGCGTCGGCGGCGCGGGCATAGCCCCAGGCCACCGCGTCGTGGCGGGCGACGCCGCCGCGCCGCTGCAGGGCGGCTCCCAGCACCGGATAGCGCATACCTGGAGAGATGTTCAGCGGTGGGCAGAACGCCTTGGCCTCGGCCGGGCTCAGCCACTCATTGTCCACGCCGTTCAACCGGTTGGCGTGGACATGGCGCTTGCCCGACTGAACATCGTGGATGGTGTGCGCCAGCATCAGCACGCCGCGCTGCGAGAACATCACGTTGTAGTTGAGATCCTGCGCCAGCCCTTCCCATAGCTTAACCGCGTGGTCGTAGAGGGCGGCGCTTTCGGTGAACAGGTAGTTGGACCGGATGATGGTGGTGTTGCGCCCGGTATTGCCACCGCCCAGCCAGCCGCGCTCCAGCACCGCGATATTGCGCAGCCCGTGTTCCTTGGCGAGATAATAGGCTGTCGCGAGGCCATGGCCCCCGCCGCCGATGATGACCGCGTCATAGGCGGCTTTCGGCTCGGGTGACCGCCATTGGGGTTGCCACCCCTGATGACCGCGCAATGCCTGACCGACCAGAGAAAAGACCGAGAATTTCTGCATGAAGAGCTGATGCCGCCGTCCTGATGCCGCGGTGGATGAGCCTCACCCCCCTAACCGCGGCCCCCGTTCTAGCTGTAGAGATGACGGTTGGCGATGCAAGAGATGCGCCTCGCAGGCGAAATTTCTCCCGATGAGGGCGGGTCACGGCGATGGGGGTTGGACGACCCGTCGGCGGGTCGCCCGGAATCACGCCGCTTGGCGCGGGACCTGCCGAGCCGGAGAGCGGCGTTCGTCACGCGCAATACGGGAAAATCTGTGACAGTCTGGTCCCGGGGCATCGCCAAAGCCGCGGGGAATAGGCTATGGAAAGCCTTGGCGGAATCGTCGGTGGTCTGCGCGCCGGCCACGACCTTTCCGAGAGGAATGACCGGTTGATGGCGGCGGAACAAGGGCTTGCCATGACCAAGTCAAAATCCCCGAACAAGACCACCGTCCCCATCGCCCCGGCGGACGCGGAGACCGCTTCGGCGCGCGCGCCGGCGCCGCTCACGATCACCCGCCCGGCGCTGCTCGTCGATGGTACCGACCAAAGGTTTCGAGAGCTGCTCGGCAACCTCATGACGATGGGTCGTCAGCTGCAGGAGCTGCGGGCCGGCCTGGCGCGGCGGCTCGGGGTCAGCGAACCGGAATATCGGGTGCTTCTCGCCGTGGCCCAGCTTGAGGGAGAAGGCGGCGCGCGGGTCGGCGTGGTCGCCAAGCGCCTCGCGGTGACCGGCTCGATGGTGACCATGCTCGCCAATCGGCTGGTGCGGCTGGGCTGGGTCGAAAAGGCGACGAACCCGCTGGACTCGCGCCATGTGCTGCTGCGACTGACGCCGGTCGGCAACCACGTGATGGTCGAACTCCAGGGGGCTCCTCAGCGGGTCAATGATGAAATGTTTCGCGATCTCGACGTCGCGGAGTTTCATAGCCTGTCCCAGCTCGTCCACCGCGTCGTCGCGGGCGGCGAGCGGGCGCTCGCCCTGGCTGCGTCGACTGGAGCTCCAGAAGGGGATCAATCCGAGGTTCCGAGCCGCCGCTGAAACGTGGCTGTTACAGAAAACCCCGGTAGCGGACATCCGGATGCTATTATTGGGAGGTATCGATGTGGGGCCATGCGGGCTGGCTGCGCGCCGACTGCCTCGCCGCATCGCATAAAATCCGCACTTGGGCGTCATCTCGAGCATTGAAACGCAACTCAACATGACCACAGAGCAACCTCGGATAGATTTACGGCGCGATCGGGATGGTCGGCTGGGCGTGGCAAAGCCACGGACGTCGATCTGGTCGCGGCTGGTCTGGGCCTTGATCATCCTCCTGGCACTGGCGGCGATCGCCTGGTTCGTGCGGCCGAACCCGACGCCGGCACCGCGCGGCGGCCGGTTCGGCGCATCGGGGGCGCCGATGGCCGTCGGTGTCGCCACGGCGAAGCAGGGCGATATCCCGCTGACCCTGGCCGCCCTTGGTACGGTAACGCCCTTGGCAACGGTCACAGTCAGGACGCAGATCGCCGGACAGTTGATGGAACTGGGATTTCAGGAAGGCCAGATCGTGAAAAAGGGCGATTTCCTCGCCCAGATCGATCCCCGGCCCTATCAGTTCACATTGGATCAGGATCTAGGCCAGTTGACGCGCGACCAGGCGCTGCTGCAGACCGCGCGCCTCGACCTGGAACGCTACAAGACGCTGGTGGCCCAAGACTCGATCGCCCGGCAAACCCGAGATACCCAGGCGTCGCTGGTGCAGCAATACGAGGGCACCGTCGCGTCGGATACGGCGCAGGTCAATACAGCCAGGCTCAACCTGGCGTATTGCCGGATCGTGGCGCCGGCCAGCGGGCGGGTCGGCCTGCGCCAGGTCGATCAGGGCAATTACGTGCAGACCAGCGACACCAACGGCATTGTCGTCATCACCCAATTGCAGCCGATCACCGTGGTCTTCACGCTGCCCGAGGATAACCTGCCGGCGGTCACCAAACGGTTCCATGGCGGCGCCACGCTGGAGGTTTCCGCCTTCGACCGCAGCCAGACGGCCAAGCTGGCGACCGGCAAGCTGCTGAGCTTGGACAACCAGATCGATACCAGCACCGGCACCTTGAAACTGAAGGCGCAGTTCGACAACGACGACGAGAGCCTGTTTCCAAACCAGTTCGTCAACACGCAATTGTTGGTCGATACGCTGCGTGACGCGATCGTCGTTCCGTCCGCCGCGATTCAGCGCGGCGCGCCCGGTACCTTCGTCTATCTAGTGAAGCCGGATGAGACGGTGACCGTGCGGCCGGTCAAACTCGGCCCCTCCGCCGGCGACACCGTCGCGGTCACCACAGGTCTCGCGGTCGGCGACACCGTCGTCATCGACGGCGCCGACAAGCTGCGCGAAGGCGCCAAGGTCATCTTGCCGAAGGCGACCACCGGCGGCGGCGCACCCGCCGCCGATCCGTCGGGCGGCCAACGGGCGCACCGCCCGCCGGCGCAATGAGCCCTCTCCGTCCGGTGACTGAGATACCCGCGCCATGAACCCCTCGGCCCTCTTCATCATGCGGCCGGTCGCCACCTCGCTCCTGATGGTGGCGATCCTGCTGGTCGGCGGCATGGCGTTCCGGTTCCTGCCGCTCTCGGCGCTACCGGAGGTCGATTATCCGACCATCCAGGTGCAGACCTTCTATCCGGGCGCCAGTCCGGAGGTCATGACCTCGTCGGTCACGGCACCGCTCGAACGGCAATTCGGCCAGATGCCGAACCTCACTCAGATGTCATCGAGCAGTTCGGCCGGCGCCTCGGTCATCACCCTGCAATTCGGCCTCGATCTCAGCCTGGATGTCGCCGAACAGGAGGTGCAGGCATCGATCAACGCGGCGGGCAATCTGCTGCCCTCCGACCTGCCGGCGCCACCGATCTATGCCAAGGTCAATCCCGCCGACGCGCCGGTCCTGACGTTGGGGATTTCCTCGAAGACCCTGCCGCTGATCCAGATCGAGGATCTGACCGATACGCGGCTGGCGCAGAAAATCTCGCAATTGCCGGGTGTCGGGCTGGTCAGCATCAGCGGCGGCCAGCGGCCGGCGGTGCGCGTCCAGGCGAATGTGCGAGCGCTCGCCGCCTATGGCCTCAACATCGACGATCTGCGCACCACGATCGGCAATTCCAACGTCAACACGCCCAAGGGCAATTTCGACGGGCCGATGCGCGCCTATTCGATCAACGCCAACGACCAGCTGAAATCCGCCGCCGAATACAACAACATCGTCGTCGCCTACAAGGATAACGCACCGGTTCACCTGTCGGATGTGGCGCGCGTCGTCGACAGCGCCGAGAACACCAAGCTCGGCGCCTGGATGAACACCGAGCCGGCGGTTATCGTGAATATCCAGCGGCAGCCCGGCGCCAATGTCATCCAGGTGGTCGACAGCGTCAAAGCGTTGTTGCCGCAGTTGCAGGCAGCATTGCCGGGCGCTGTCGACGTCGCCGTGCTGACCGACCGAACGACGACGATCCGCGCCTCGGTCAGCGATGTCGAGTTCGAGCTGACCCTGTCGGTCGTGCTGGTCGTGCTGGTGATCTTCCTCTTCCTGCGCAACCTGCCGGCGACCATCATTCCCAGCCTATCCGTGCCGCTGTCGCTGGTCGGCACTTTCGGCGTCATGTACCTGGCCGGGTTCAGCCTCAACAACCTGTCTTTGATGGCGCTTACCGTGGCGACCGGCTTCGTCGTCGACGACGCGATCGTCATGATCGAGAATATCGCGCGCTATATCGAAGCGGGCGAGGACCCGCGCGAGGCGGCGCTCAAGGGGTCGAAGCAGATCGGCTTCACCATCGTGTCGCTGACCATCTCGCTGATCGCGGTGCTGATTCCCCTGCTGTTCATGGGCGATGTCGTCGGCCGGCTGTTCCGGGAATTCGCGATCACGCTGGCCGTCACCATCCTGATTTCCGCCGTGGTCTCGCTGACCCTGGTGCCGATGCTTTGTGCCAAGCTGCTGCGTCACCGGCCGGCATCCGAGCAATCGGCGATCGCCCGGCGGACCCAGCAATGGTTCGACGGGGTGATCGCCCAATACGGCCGGATGCTTACCTGGGTACTGGATCACGAAAAGCTCACCCTGCTGGTGGCGGTGACGACGCTGGGCGTCACGGCGCTGCTCTACGTGGCGATCCCCAAAGGCTTTTTTCCGGTCCAGGATACCGGCCTGATCCAGGGCATCTCGGAGGCGTCGCAATCGGTATCCTATGCCGCCATGGCCGATCGGCAGCAGAAATTGGCGGCGGCGATCCTGCGCGATCCGGATGTGGTGAGCCTGTCATCCTTCATCGGCGTCGACGGCACCAACATGACGCTGAACAGCGGTCGGTTCCTGATCAACCTGCGGTCCCGCGACGAGCGCAGCATCACCGCCAGCAACATCATCCGCCGGCTGCAACGAGAGACCGCCGACGTGTCCGGCATCCAGCTTTATATGCAACCGGTGCAGGACCTGTCGATCGACGCCAATGTCAGCCGCACGCAGTACCAGTTCGTTCTGGAAGATGCCAATCCCGAGGAACTCGCCGCCTGGGTCCCTAAGGTGGTCGAGCGGCTGAACCAGCTGCCCGAGATCGAGGACGTCGCCAGCAATTCCCAGGAATATGGGCTCTCCGCCTATATCACCATCGACCGCGATACGGCCGGCCGTTTCGGCATCACGCCGGCGACCGTCGACAACGCGCTCTATGACGCCTTCGGCCAGCGCATCGTGTCGACCATCTTCACCCAGTCGAACCAGTACCGGGTGATCCTGGAGGCCGACCCGACCGCGCGTCAGACGGTCGCCGGGCTGTCATCTATCTATCTGCCATCATCCGGTGGCGGCCAGGTGCCCCTCTCGGCGATCGCCCGGGTGACGGAGCAGACCGTGCCGCTGCAGGTCAATCACCTGGGCCAGTTTCCGGCGATCACCATATCGTTCAACCTGGCCCCCGGCGCCTCGCTGGGCGAAGCGGTGACCGCGATCAAACAGGCCCAGGTATCGCTTGGCGTGCCCGCCAGCGTGATCACCAGCTTCCAGGGGGCCGCGCTCGCCTTCCAGGCGTCGCTCAGCAACGAGTTGCTGCTGATCTTGGCGGCCATCGTCACGATGTACATCGTGCTGGGTGTGCTCTACGAGAGCTACATCCATCCAATCACGATCCTATCGACCCTGCCCTCCGCGGGCGTCGGGGCTTTGCTGGCGCTGCTGCTGGTGGGGAGCGATCTCGGCATCATCGGCATCATCGGCATCATCCTGCTGATCGGCATCGTCAAGAAGAACGCGATCATGATGATCGACTTCGCGCTCTATGCCGAACGCGAGGAGGGCAAGCCGCCGCGCGAGGCCATCTACCAGGCCTGCCTGCTGCGCTTCCGGCCGATCCTGATGACGACCATGGCGGCGCTGCTGGGGGCCCTCCCACTGATGCTCGGCACCGGCACTGGGTCGGAACTGCGTAACCCGCTCGGCGTCAGCATCGTCGGCGGCCTGATCGTCAGCCAGTTGCTGACGCTGTTCACCACGCCGGTGATCTATCTGATGTTCGATCGGTTGGCGCAGCGCTTCGGCCGCCATCGAGCGCCGGGGCTGAGTGCCGCGGAATGAACCTGTCGGCGCCGTCCATCGCGCGGCCGGTCGCGACCACGCTGCTTACCCTGGGCGTGGCATTGGCCGGCGCGATGGCGTTCTTCAAGCTGCCGGTATCGCCTCTGCCGCAGGTCGATTTGCCGACCATCTCGGTCCAGGCGCAGATGCCGGGAGCCAGCCCCGAGACCATGGCGACCAGTGTCGCGACACCACTCGAACGCCATCTGGGTCAGATCGCCGGCGTCACGGAACTCACCTCGTCGAGCGCCGTCGGCACGACCCGCGTCACCTTGCAATTCGACCTTAGCCGCGACATCGACGGTGCCGCGCGGGACGTCCAGGCGGCGATCAACGCGGCCCGCGCCGATCTGCCGACCAGTCTGCGAAGCAACCCGACCTATCGCAAGGTCAATCCGGCCGATGCGCCGATCATGATCCTGTCGCTGACCTCGGACACGCTCAGCCAAGGCCAGCTTTACGACAGCGCCGCGACGGTGCTGCAGCAGAAGCTGTCCCAGGTCAGCGGCATCGGCCAGGTGACCATCGGCGGCAGTTCGCTGCCGGCGGTGCGCGTCGATCTCAACCCGCAAAGCCTGTTTAAATACGGCATCGGTCTCGAGGATATCCGCGCCGCGTTGTCGTCGGCCAACGCCAATACCCCTAAAGGCGCCGTCGAAGATGGCGACCTGCATTTCCAGATCTACACCAACGATCAGGCTCGCAAGGCCAGTCAGTACCGCACCCTCGTCGTGGCCTATCGCAACGGCTCGGCGGTGCGCCTGTCCGACCTCGCCGAGGTCTCGGATTCGGTGGAGGATCTTCGCAATCAAGGTCTTGCCAGCAATCAGGGGTTTCCCAATGGCCGCCCCTCGGTAGGGGTGATCCTGACCCAGCAGCCCGGTGCCAACATCATCGATACGGTCGATCGGGTTAAGGCACTCCTGCCCGAGCTTAGACTATCGATCCCGACGGATATCGATCTCGCCGTCGCGACCGACCGGACGACGACGATCCGAGCGTCGCTGCACGACACCGAGACGACGCTGCTGATCGCCATCGCCCTGGTCATCCTCGTGGTGTTCGTCTTTCTGGGCGATGTGCGCGCCGCCTTGGTGCCCACGGTGGCGGTGCCGATCTCGCTGATCGGCACATTCGGCGTGATGTATCTGCTGGGCTTCAGCCTCGACAATCTGTCGCTGATGGCGCTGACCATCGCCACCGGCTTCGTCGTCGATGACGCGGTCGTCGTGCTGGAGAACATCACCCGGCATCTGGAAGCGGGGATGTCGCGGGTCCAGGCGGCGCTACTCGGCGCGCAGGAAGTCGGCTTCACCGTCCTGTCGATGAGCGTTTCCCTGGTCGCGGTGTTCCTGCCGATCCTGCTGATGGGCGGCATCGTCGGCCGGTTGTTCCGTGAATTCGCGATGACCTTGTCGGTGGCGGTGCTGGTCTCGCTGGTGGTCTCGCTGACGACCACGCCGATGATGTGCGCGGCGCTCCTGCGGCGACGCGCCGATCACACGCCGTCCGCCCTGTTTCGCCTGACCGAACGTGCGTTCGCCGGGATGCTGCGGGGGTATGAGCGGTCGCTGGGGGTCGCCTTGCGCAACGGGCCGCTGGTCGTGCTGATCTTCTTCGGCACGATCGCGTTGACCGTCTACCTGTTCATGATCGTGCCGAAGGGGTTCTTCCCGCAGCAGGATACCGGACGGTTGGTCGGCGGTATCCAGGCGGATCAGAGCATCTCGTTCCAGCTGATGCGCCAGAAATTGACCCAGTTCGTCAACATCGTGCAAGGCGATCCGTCCGTCGACACGGTCATCGCCTATACCGGCGGCGGTCAAACCAATTCCGGCTTCATGTTCATCGGCCTGAAGCCGCTCAGCGAGCGCACGGTGACCGCCGACGAAATCATCGCCCGCTTGCGTCCCAAGCTGACCCAAGTCGCGGGTGCGGCGTTGTTTCTGCAATCGGTTCAAGATATCCGGGCCGGCGGTCGGCCAAGCAACGCGCAGTATCAGTATACGTTGCAGGATGACGACTTGGCCGAACTCCGGCTCTGGGCGCCAAAGCTGGCAGAGGCGCTGCAGCATGCGCCGGAGCTTGCCGACGTGAATTCGGACCAGCAGGACAAAGGCCTGGGGATCGATGTGATCGTCGATCGGCAGACCGCCGCGCGCCTCCAGCTGACCGCCAGTCAGGTGGACAACACCCTCTACGACGCGTTTGGTCAGCGTCAGGTTTCCACCATCTACAATCCGTTGAACCAGTATCACGTCGTGATGGAGGTGGCGCCGCGCTATTGGCAGGATCCGTCGATGCTGGATCAAATCTATGTCAGCACATCCGGCGGTTCCGCGAGCGGGACCCAATCGACCAACGCCGTCGCCGGAACCAGCGTCGCGTCCGGCACGAAGACGTCGACCACAACCGCGGCGTCGGTCGCCAGCGATTCCGCGCGCAACCAGGCGACCAACCAACTCGCCAATAGCGGTCGCGGCAGTGCGTCCTCAGGCTCGGCGGTCAGCACCTCGGTCGAGACCATGGTGCCGCTGTCGGCGATCAGCCACTACGGCCCCAGCAATACGCCGCTCGCGGTCAACCATCAGGGCCAGTTCGCGGCGGCGACGATCTCGTTCAACCTGCCGACCGGGAAACCCTTGAGCGACGCGGTGACGGCGATCAACCGGACGATGAACCAGATCGGCGTGCCGAGCTCGATCCATGGCAGTTTCCAAGGCACCGCGCAGGTGTTTCAGTCATCCCTCAACAATGAGGTGATCCTGATCCTGGCCGCTCTCGTGGCCGTCTATATCGTGCTGGGCGTGCTGTATGAGAGCTATATCCACCCGATCACGATCCTGTCGACCCTGCCCTCGGCGGGGGTGGGTGCCGTCCTGGCCCTGCTGATCTGCCGGACCGATTTCAGCATCATTGCCCTGATCGGAGTCATCCTGCTGATCGGCATCGTCAAGAAGAACGCGATCATGATGATCGATTTCGCCCTGGACGCGGAGCGCGGCCGCGGGTTGACCTCGCATGATGCGATCTTCGAGGCGTGCCTGCTGCGGTTTCGCCCGATCATGATGACCACGATGGCGGCCATGCTGGGCGCCCTGCCGCTGGCGCTCGGTTCCGGTGACGGTGCCGAGCTCAGGCGGCCGCTGGGCATCTCGATCGTCGGCGGGTTGATCGTCAGCCAATTGCTGACCCTCTACACGACGCCGATCATCTACCTCTATCTCGACCGTTTCAGTCACTGGTGCGGGCGCCTTCGCCGGCGCCCCGGTATCAGCCCCAACCCGCAGGCCGACGCATGAGTTCCCCGTACCTTAGCTTTCGTATCGCCGCCGTCGGCGTCCTGACCCTGCTTGGCGCCTGCACCGTCGGCCCGGACTATCAACGCCCGCCGGCCGTCACCCCGGCATCGTTCAAGGAACAGGATGGCTGGAAGCCGAGCCAGCCGCGCGACGCTTTGGATCGGGGGGCTTGGTGGTCGATCTATCAGGATCCGGTGCTCGACGGTCTGGTGCGGCAGATCGATATCTCGAACCAGACGCTGAAGCAGTCCGAGGCGGCGTTTCGAAATGCGCAGGCCGTCGTGCAGCAGGCGCGCGCCAGCTTTTCCCCCACCCTATCGCTCAGCGGTTCCGATACGAGGTCGTATAGCGGGGGCAGCAGTAGCAGCCGCAGTACCTCGTCTTCCAGTTCGTCGACATCCACCTCTTCGACGACATCGACGGCGATCTCCAGCGGGGGGCGATATTCATCGTCCTACAGCGTTTCCACCGGGGCCAGCTGGGAGCCCGATCTGTGGGGCCGTATCAGCCGCACAGTCGAGGGCGATGTGGCGAGCGCGCAGGCCAGCGCCGCAGACCTCGCCTCGGCCCGTCTATCGGCGCAGGCCACCTTGGCAACGGATTATTTCGAGCTCAGGGCCGAGGACGAGCTGAAGCGTTTGCTGGACTCGACCATCGAAGGCTATACCCGGTCCCGCGACATCGCGCGCAACCAATACAACGCGGGGACCGCGGCGCAGGCGGATGTGGTGACCGCCCAGACCCAGCTCGACAGTACGCGCGCGCAGGCCGTCAATGTCGGCGTTCTGCGCGCCCAGTTGGAACATGCCATCGCCGTCCTGGTCGGCAAGGCGCCGTCGGAGTTCGCGATTATCCCGGCGCCCCTGACCGGCAGCGTGCCGGTGGTGCCGACCGATCTGCCCTCGGCCCTGCTGGAGCGCCGCCCGGATATCGCCGCCGCCGAACGGCGTGCCGCATCGGCCAATGCGCAGATCGGCGTGGCGATCGCAGCTTTCTATCCGACCATCACCCTATCGGCGTCCTATGGCTATGCCAGCTCGGCGATCGACACATTGCTGCACGCGTCGAACAGCCTCTGGTCGTTGGGGCCATCCTTGAGCGCCACGCTCTATGACGGCGGTGCGCGCAGCGCCCAGGTGGCGGGGGCCCGGGCGCTGTATGATCAGGATGTGGCGAGCTATCGGCAGATCGTGCTGACGAGCTTCCAACAGGTCGAGGACGAACTGTCCACGCTGCGCGTCCTTGAGCAGCAGGCCGGCATCGAAAACAGCGTCGTGCAATCCGCCCAGGAGGCCGAGCGCCTGACCCTCAATCAATACCGGGCGGGGACGGTGCCCTATAGCAGCGTGATCACCGCGCAGGCGACGACGCTCAGCAATCGGCAGACCGCGCTCACCGTCCGCCAGAACCGCCTGGTTGCGTCGGTCGCCCTGGTCCAGGCGCTGGGCGGCGGCTGGGACGCCTCGCAACTGCCGCCGGCCGACCGGATGGACATCGTCGATACGCCGGTCGCCGCCGATACGGTTCAACCGGTCCGATCGACCCCATGATCTCGGCTCAAACGGTGGTAAGGCGTGCCGTGAACAGGCGGGCCAGCGGCTCCTCGATCCAGCGCCAGGAGAGGATCGACAAAGCGGCGAGCGCGGGCAGCAGCAGGATCGCGGTCAGGGCCGGATAGTCGCTCGCGAACGCGGTCCGGCCGACCAGCGTCATCGCCATATGGTGCCACATATAGAGGCTGAAGCTGGCGGCCCCCAGGCGGACCAGCAGCGGCGAGCCGGCGATGGCCCGCGAGAGCCAACCTTCCTCCCGCGCCATGACCAAGATGGCGAGGGCGAAGGCCGGTGCCGCCAGCGGGTGGCCGAGTTCGTCAGGCACCATCCGCGTAGCCCAGACGGAGCCGATCACGGCACCGATCGCCGCGAGTTCGAAGACCGTGCCGAGACGGACTGGCAGACAATGCCGGCGCAGGGCCAGGAAACCGTGCCCGGCGAGGATGCCGAGGCAAAATTCGAAGAGGCGGATCGGCGGCATCAACTCGAAGAACGCCGGGAACCGATCGCCGATATCCATCCCCGTGGCCAGCCAGATCAGCGTGAAGGTCAGGATGGCCAGCGCCGTCGTCAAGGCCCGCGGCACCGCCACGATGAACGGGAAAACCACATAGAAGAACGCTTCGGCCGATAGGCTCCAGCTCACTGGGTTGACGCTCATCGTATAGTGCCAGCCGGGCATGAAGGTATGGATCAGCAACAGGTTGGCGCCGGCGATCGGCGCCATGGCCACCAGCGGCGCATCCCAGCTGACGCCGAAGACCAGGAACCATGCCAAGAAGGTGGCGATATGCAGGGGGAAAACCCGCGCCAGCCGTCTCGGGTAGTATTCGGCGAGCGGCCGTACCCCGCCGGCGTAGCGCAGCGTGAGGACGAAGCCGGACAGGACGAAGAAGAACTCGACGCCGAAGAACAGCACGTCGAAGCCCGTCGCCCCGGCGAGGCCCGGCAGCGTGAAGCGGATATGCGACAGCATGACCGCGAAGGCCGCGAAGAACCGCAAGCTCGTCAGAGACTGGATTCGCAGCCGCGTCGCCGGGGGGCGCCGCCCAGATAGCGTCGCTGGGGTCATCTGGATGGCACCGACCAGCTTAGAGCAGGCCGGGGCTTTGGAAGCGCAGGCCGGACAGGTGAAGCAGCAGGCCGACGGCGAGGACGCTGGCCAGCAACGGCATGAGCGGCGGCCATTCGCGTTGGCGGCGGGCGGCGACGAAGCCCACGACCGCCGCGAAGCTGCCGCCGACCAGGAAGCCGGCGACGACGTCGGCCGGCGTGTGGCTGCCCAGCGCGACCCGGGTGAAGCCAACCCCGATGATCGCCGTCAGTAACAGGAGCGGGGCGCCGATTCGCAGCGCGCCGCGCGAGCCCACCGCGAACAGCATGGCGATGCCGCCATAGATCGCGGCGCTCAGGGCCGTATGCCCGCTGGGGGCGCCGGTCGACATGTAGAAAATGGTGTCGTACAGTTCACCGCCCAGTGTGATCGAGACCAGTTTCAGCGTGGTGGTCGCGACCGCCGTCGCGATCGCCGCCACCGCGAAAACCTGCGCCATATCCCGCTGGCGGGAGACCCACAGCCAGATGGTGGTGACCAAGGCGGCCGCGCCGACGATCATCGGATTGCCGAGATCGGTGATGTCGATCATGAGCGCTTGGGAAACCATCAGCGAGTGCTGCCCAGCTTGGGATAATCGAACAAGCGCGTACCCTCGCGATCGATGCGGTAATTCAGCCGCGGCATGCCGTGGGAGACCATGTATTCTTCCAGCGCCGCGCCATCGTGCGGGCAGAACAGCATCAGAAAACCGCCGCCGCCGGCACCGATCACCTTGCCGCCGGCCACGCGGAATTTCGCGCGAACAGTATCGTATAACTCGTCGATCTGTGGCCAGCTGATCCGTGACGAAAGCTGCTTCTTGCGTTGCCAGTGCTCGTCGAGCATGGCGCCCCAACCGCCCAGATCGCCCTGGCGCCAGGCCGTCAGAATGCGGCGGCCGAGATCCTTGATGAAGTCCAAATTCTCCAGAACCCGGTCGTGATGATTGCCGGACGTCGCCTCCATCGCGGTGTTCTGCTCGCTGAGGATAACCGCCGCGTCGCGACGCAGGCCGGTGTAGTAGATATGCGTGTGCCGCAGGAACGCCGCCTCGATCTCCGGATCCAGGTCGACACGGCTGGTCTCGACGGTACCGTCCTTGGCGATTTCGAGGATCGTGAGGCCGCCGAACGCCGCCATGTACTGGTCCTGCTTGCCGATGCCCTTGGCGAGAGAGTGAATCTCGATCGCGCAGGCTTCCTCGGCAAGCTCGGCCGCGGTGACTGGCTGACCCTTCAGAGCGTGCAGCGCGTTCAGCAATCCGACGAGAAAACAGCTCGAACTGCCGAGACCCGTGCCGCCCGCGACATCGGCGATCGAGGTCAGCTCGAATTGGTCATGGATATCGTGATGCAGCAGCGCGCCGCGTACCAATTCGTGCCGCACCAATTCGGCCCGCTCGGCGACCTCGCTGCCGCTGATCACGACCCGCCGGTCGAAGGCCGGCCGGTGGCAATTCACATGAATGTACTTGTCCAGCGCCATGGCGAAAATGAAGCCGCCGCGATGCTTATAATAGCTCGAGAGATCGGAGCCACCACCGCCAAGCGTGACGCGGAGCGGGGTCCGGGTCGAGATCATCAAGGTTCTCCAGGTTCTTCTAGTCTAGGTTTCTCTGGCGGCGCGCTTCAGCGAGCGGCCGCGCCGAGTTGTTCCCAGCGGCCCTGATTCATGGCCAAGGCGGGGTGGGCGACCAGCAGATGCCAAACCACGGCTTGCATGCCCTCGACGATCGGGGTGATCAGCGCGTCATCGACAGTCGGCACGACGACGCAGGCGGTCGCGACCTCGGCGGTGAAGCCGCCCGAGCGGCCGACCACGCCGGTGATGACGGCACCGACCTTGCGGGCCGCATGCAACGCCTGGACGATATTGTTGCTGACCGGCGGCTCGACGCTGCCGCCGCCGACCGAAAACACCAGCAAGCCATCTTCCTTACGCAATCGGCTGCCTTCGAGAAAGCGCGCGTAGCAGCCGTCCCAGCCTTCGTCGTTGATCCGCGCGGTCAGTTCGGAGACGTTGTCGGTCGGGCAATAGGCCTCGAAGCCGCAGATCTTGCGGAAGTCGTTGACCGCGTGGCTGGCGTGGCCGGCACCGCCGCCGACGCCCAGGATGAACAGCCGTCCACCGCGGGCGCGTACCTCGGCGAGCGCATTGGCGATGCCGTCGATCGCGGTTTGGTCCAGCAGATCGATCGCGCGTTTGACAGAATTCAGAAAATGGGCGGCGAACATCAGGCGGTTCCTCCAGGAGGGATTTGGGTCGGTATTCGGGGGCTCAGGCGTTTTCCAACTCGGCTCGTTCCAGGACAAGCGCCGCGGCAGCGGCCAGGCTGGGCACGACGTGGTGCGCGTTGGCACCGGTGTTGTAGGAACGATCGAGCAGCACGGTGGTACATCCTGCACGCAGGCCGCACAATACATCGCGATCCTGATCGCCGACCAGGAACGACCGATCGAGATCGATGGCCCAGCGCTCCGCCAGGTCAAGCAGCATGCCCGGCTTGGGCTTGCGGCAGGCGCAGGCGTCCCGATCGTCGTGGAGACAAGCGCTGACCTCGTCGATCGGCAGCGTCTCCATCAAGAGATCGGACATCGACTGCAACACCGCCTCGTCCATCAGGCCGCGCCGGATATCCGGTTGATTGGTGACGACGAACAGGTGGAAACCCTCCGCCTTCAGGGCTTGGAGCACGGTCCGCGCCTCGGGGTCGATCTGGAATTCGGCGAGCGACCGTGGCGATGCCGGCTTGCCGTCGCGTTCCACGATCGCGTTGATCACGCCGTCCCTGTCGAGGAATACCGCGCGGTTTGATGGGGTAACGGTCTTACGGGTCATGATGCGAGGCGAATCCGGTTTGCGTCCAGCAAAGCATTGCCGGCAACGTGGCTTTCAGGTGTGTCGAGGCCGAGGCAAAAGCCGGCCTCTTCGATCACATGGCCTTGAACGCGATCGCCGCGCTCCAGCATGGTCGGGAAGACCTCGCGACCGAAATCGACAAGTCGACCGGCGGGGATCAAGTCCCTCACCCTCGCTTCCACCACGTAGACGCCCGTGTTGACCAATTCCGGTCCTGCCGCCGACGCGGATGCCGAGCCCTCGACGAAGGCGGTCACGCGACCATCCTCGGCGCATTGGACACGGCTGCCGGCGATGCCGGTATGGGCATGGCGGGCGCGGTCGAACAGCGCCACCGTCGCATCGGCGCGGGCGGCACGATGGGTCGCCAGCAAGGCGGTGAGGTCGAGCTTCAGTAAATTATCGCCATAAACGACCAGTGCCGGCCCCGGCAGATGAGCGCCCAGCGTGCCGAATGCCCCGGCCGTACCCAGCAGGATCGGCTCGTAGAGATACTCGACGGAGAGGCCGAAATCGCTGCCGTCGCCGATCGCGTCACGGATGGCGTCGGGTGCGAAGTGCAGGTTGATCCACACTTTGCGCACGCCGCCGGAAGCAAGCCATCTCAGGTTATGAACCAGGATAGGCGTGCCGCGGAACGGCACCATCGGTTTCGGCAAACCGCCGGAGATCGCCCGGATGCGCGTACCCAACCCGGCTGCGAGGACCAAGGCCGGCAACATCGCGATCGGGGCGGCGCGACCCGTGTGATCGCAACCGAGCGTCCGCGGCAAGGTGCTGTCGATCGCGGCCATGTTAGCGGGTGAATCCGGCGGCGACGGCGTCGCGGCGGAACATGGTGACCGTGTCCACCGAAACCCGGGTCAGATCCCGTCCGGCCATTTCCTGCTTTTTCAGGATGTCCGGTGTCGCGGTGATGTCGGCCTTGTACAGCAGCGTCGGGTTGGTTGTGAAACCATCGACCATTCCGCTTGCGTAAGGAGTCCCGAAATCGATGAGGTTGGTGCCATCCGCGAACAGCTTGAGCCCTTCCGGAGGCCGTTTTGTCGACGCTTCCCGCTCATGTACTGCAAACATTCTACACCCTCATAAAAAACAATTCAGCCAAACGTCAGTCGACGTTTCCTCGCCTTTTCCTGTGGTTAATCATTCTCTATTGGGTCGGCTTTATTCAAAAGGATAAAAAGAAAACGTGAGTTCGAAAATTTGTGACAAATCTTGAAGACTTTACTTCTCGGGATGTTGGAGGCCGTATGGCGATCTTCAACCGAAAATGCAAAATTTCCGTTAAGATATACTCAGTTTCACAAGACACTAGGCTCTTCAATATAGCCGACGGGGCGGCGCCAGGTCAGCTTTCCCAGACCGTTTACGATGAGCATCCGGCCTCGGATGCGGGCTCGTGAAAGAAATTCCAGGGTTAGCACCGATAATATCGATCCCGCAACGAGTTGGATGACACCTTTGGCGGCAAGGGTCCAAAATACCAACCGGGGCGAATCGGTGTGTTCCAAGTGGATCGTGGCGTAATGTTGGGCCTCGCGTTTGGTGCGGGTCATCCGGTAGCCGATTTCGGTGCGATGGACCGGCACGATCTCGGTCACCCGGGCCTGAGCGGCCCAGGCGAGCTTGCATCCCTCGGCATAGAGGCGTGCGAACAATTCCGCGTCTTCGCCCCCCGCCAGGCCAAAGATCAGGCTGAACGGCTCGGCCTCGGCAAAACAGGTCGCCTTGCGGAAAATCGAATTGCCGGTGCCGAGGCCGAAGCACGGCTTGCCGCGCCGGTTCAGCAACCGGATGGTGGCATCCGGCGCCAGTTCCAAATCGCGCACGAAGGACCGGCCGGTCGGATCATAGGCAGGGGGATGGCCGGCGGCGAAGATCGCTAGGCGTGGTCCCACGGCGATATCGGCCCCGGTCCGCCGCAGCGTGCCGACCAACTCGTCGAGCCAGTCGGGTTCGCCCCACTCATCATCATCGATGAAGGCGACGAAGACGCCCGTGGCAGCCTGGATCCCGGTATTGCGCACGATCGACATGTTGCGCCGGGGTTCGTGCACATAAGCGATTTGCGCGCCGAATTCGGCGGAGAGCTTATCGACGATGGGGCGGGCGCTGACCGTCGGGTGATTGTCGACGACCACCAGTTCGATGCTCAACTCCAACCGATTGGTCTGAGTGAGGCAGGATCTTAGGGTCCGCTCGAGCGAACCCAATCGGTCATAGGTGGCGACCACGATGCTGACGTCGGGGGGATGTGACATGGCGATCCGTCACGCCGTCTCTTTGATGAAGCCGATCGGCTTCGAATAAGTAAGCTTGCCCAGTCCCTTGGCCATGCCGATCCGGTTCACGACGCGCGCCGGCGTCAGAAATTCCCCGGTCGCGACATAAAGGGCTGCGTGCACGGCGATCTGCGCCATGCCCAGCAAGGCCACCTTAGCGGCCGTGATCGTTCGGTTGCGGCTGGTCGCCACCCGGCTTACGGCATAATGCTGCGAACCGCGCTTCATGCGCGTGCGCATATAGGCAAAGCGCATGCGTTCCGCCTGGATGAACTCGACGACCCGTGCGCTGGGGCACCAGACGAACCGGCGGCCGGCCTTCATCAGGCGGAAGAACAATTGGGTATCTTCGCCGTTGCCATTGCCGAAATCGACGTTGAACGGCTCCGGCTCGTTGAAGCAGGTGGCGACCCGGAACATCGAATTGCCGGTGCCCAACCCCTTGCCGCGCTTTCTCAGTCGACCGAACAGGATGATTTCGCCATCTTCGGGCAGGCCGAAATCGCAGGTGTAGAACTGCGCTTCCGGATCCCAATCCGGCGGTTGGCCGGTCTCGAATTCCGGCAATTTCGGGCCGAACGCCGCATCGGTACCGGTCCGCTCCAGACAGGCATAGAGCCCGGCCAGCCAGCCGGGTTCGGCGGCCTCGTCATCGTCGATGAAGGCGACGTAGCGGCCTCGCGCCGCGGCGATACCGACATTGCGGACGATCGATACGTTGCGCACCGGATCGGCCAGATAGCAGATCGGCACGGCACTCTCCGCGGCCAGCCGCTCCACTAGCCCGGCGGCGAGGCGATCCGCGTGGTTGTCGGCGACGATCAATTCGAAAGCGGCATTTCCCGGCAAGTGCTGGGTGAGGCAGGACCGCAGGGTGCGCTCCAACAGCGCGATGCGATCGTAGCTCAGCACGACGATGCTGACCTCGATGGCCCCTCCCGGTTGGTTGGCCTTCGATTGGTTGGCCTTGGACGGGTGGGCCTTCCCGGAGCGCTTCACGGCGGCCGTCATATGCCGGTACCCCGGAACACCACGGGGACAGTGAGCACCAGGATCTTCAGGTCCAGCATCAGCGACCAGTTCTTGATGTATTCGAGATCGCGGGCGACCCATTGGTCGTAATCGTTGATCCGATGTCTGCCTTCGATCTGCCAAAGGCAGGTGATGCCGGGCTGCACCGCCAGCTTCTGACGTTGGTAATCGGTGAAGCGGGCATATTCGTGCAGCTGCGGCGGCCTTGGTCCGACCAGGCTGAGCTCGCCACGGAGCACGCTCCACAACTGCGGCAGCTCGTCGACGCTGTATTTGCGGATCATCCTGCCAAGCGGCGTCACGCGCGGATCGTCGGCGATCTTGAAGGCCGGGCCGCGCATCTCGTTGCGGTCCTGCAGGCCGGCTTCGAGCGACAGCGCATTGGCGACCATGGTCCGGAACTTATAGCCGGTGAACGGCTTTCCGTCACGTCCCGCCCAATGGCATTGATAGAAGATCGGTCCCGGCGACGACAGCCGAACGGCGATCGCCAGGACCAGAAACACCGGCGACAGCAATAGCAGCAGGCAGAGTGAGATCGAGAAGTCGATCGCTCGCTTGATCGCCAATCGGATGCTCCGGCTCACGTCGATCATCTCCATAAGGTGCTACATCGCCAAGCGGATGGCCTGTCGATGGGAAGCCGCTTGCGCCGGTAAACTAGTGACGTTTCTGGTCGGCGCAACCGTTCCACGTTAAACTCGTATACACTTGTGTAACCTAGCCTCCCAAGATCTAACTAATCTTTAAGGCGGCCCCGTCATGAGTGCGATTTCTTCAAGCGGCACCGAAAGTGATGCGCAGTTCGACGAGACGCCTCTCGCCGATCCGAGCGTGACCAGGCGCCGTTTCGCCGGCCTCTCCTTCACGCCGGTGACGGTCGATCAGGTGGTCGCCGCCATGGCGAAACGCCCGGCGAACCTGCCTTTCGCCTATTTCACGACGCCCAATGCCGAGCACGCCTATTGGCTGCGCCGCCTGCCGAGCTATGCCGATGTCATCGAGCATGCCTGGTTCAGCACATGCGACAGTCGAATCCTGCGGCGCCTCGCCGGCTATGCCGGGTTGGATCTGCCGTTGGCGCCGGGCGCCTATGTCGTCAACCGGCTGTTCGACGGCGTCATCCGCCCGGACGATTCGCTGACCATCATCGGTTGTTCGGATCAGGTGGTCTCGATCCTGACCGAGCGATACGGCTTGACCAAAGTGGCGCATCATTTTCCGCCGATGGGCTTCATCAAGGATCCGGCGGCGGTGCAGGCCGCGATCGACTTCGTCGCGGCACATCCCGCACGCTTCGTGTTCATCGCGATGGGGCCGCCGCATTCCGACCAATTGGCCCGCCAGATCCATAAATCGAATGCCATGCCGGATGGCGCCGGACGCCTGCCCACCGGCATCGCGTTGTGTATCGGGGGTGCGCTGAATACCCTCTCCGGCGATTATCGGCGCTGCCCGGACTGGATGGAGTTCAACGGTCTGGTGTGGTTGTTCCGGCTGTGGATGGAGCCCAGGCGGCTGTGGCGGCGCTATCTGGTGAGATCGATGGCGGGGGTCGGCTACGCGCTTCTCGATCTCGCATCCCGCCCCTTCGCCAAGGCGGCCGATTGAGCATGGGAATGAGGACGTCCCGCCCGATGACGCGGGTGCGCCGGCCCCGCCCCGCGGGAGGGCCGGTCGCGGACAGCGTCGCCGTCGTCCTGCCGGCGGATCAAGGTCAGGCGGCACAGGCGGCGTGGCGCCGCTCGGCGGGGGCGCTGCATGATTTTCGCCTGACCTCGCGCCAGCAGATGGAGGCCCATCGCCGAGTGGTGGTCGACATGCTGATCGAGGCGCTGGCGATCGCCGTGCTGGCCGGGACGCTGCTCTATGTACTGATCGGCCATGCGCCGTTTCAGCATACGCCGTCGGGCTATACGGATGATGTGTCGCCAATCAATCGCTGGATCTGGCTGGCGCTGCTGGGGCTCTCGGCACCGATCCTGTGGGTGCGCCGGCGGGACGTCGTCACGCTGGCGATGGCGATGTGGCCGCTGCTGGTGCTGTATGTCTGGTTCGGGTTGAGCACGCGGTGGGCGCTGGACAACGCGGCATCGACCCGGCGCTTCATCCTCTATATCGTTGCTCTGGTGATCTTCACGGCGGTCGCCGTCGGCATTCGCAACATCCGCTCGACGCATCGCGTGCTGTTGTACGGCACCGCCTTGGTCGTGCTCATCGACCTTGGGTCGTGGTTGGTCCTGCCGCGTCTCGCCATGACCGGACTGGGGCTCGCGGGCATCCATTCGCACAAGAACGGTGCCGGCGTCGTCGCCCTCTTTGCGCTGCTGGTCGCGATGACGTACGTACCGATGGCCCGCACCATCTTCTCCCGCGCGGGTGTCGTTATCCTGGCCTTGCTGTGCCTGGTGCTGCTGATCCTGACGCGGTCGTCGACCAGCATATCGATCGGCTTGGGCGTGCTGGCCCTGCTGCCGGTGGTCGTGGTGGTACTGCGGCGGTCGGGGCCGACCATGACCGTCATCGCCGGTGCCGCGGCCATCATGCTGCTGGCCGGGGTGTTCTGCTATATCGCCTGGGCGGGGCTCAGCGCCCATGACGCGTGGCGGCCGTTCGCCGGCATCACCTTCACCGATCGCACGGATGTCTGGGCCTTCACCCTGTCCGAGATCTGGAAGCGGCCTTACCTAGGAGTCGGCTTCAACTCGTTCTGGGACATCGAGACCGCCCTGCAGCCCAGCCTCTACAAGGGGTTGTGGTTCGCCTCCGGTACCGAATTCACCAATGAGAGCCATAATGGGTTTCTCGACCTCTGCGTCACGACCGGCCTGGTCGGGCTGGTCGCCGGGGTGCTGGTGATGGTCAGGCAGATCGCCTTCGCCGGGCACTCGACGATGCGGGCACCCCATCGCGATAAGTTCGGCCGCAATATGGCCGAACGGCCAGGCGATATCGGCTTGGCGACGGCGGCGTTCCACCTGGGCTTCATGCTGCTGCTGCCGATCCATAACCTGATGGAAAGTTCCTACTTCGTGGCCAACATTCCCTACGGCACCCTGTTCCTGTTCTCCGCCACCCAGCTCGAATGTTGGCGGATGCGGCGGGCACAGACGCAGAGCCGGCCGGCAGCGCGGTCTTGGGTTCCGGCGCTGCGCCGTTTGATCGCCAATTGATGATGACCGAACGCATGCCCGCAGTGAACCCGCCGCCCGCGGCCGTGGCGCGGCCGCCGACGCTCCATTCCGTGCAGGCGGGACGGGGCCTGGCGGCATTGCTCGTCGTCCTCGGCCATACCAGCGCGTCGGTGTTCGATATCCCGAAATACTGGGCGACGAACCCGGTCGGGCCGTTGTTCGATTTCGGTCATGCGGGCGTGGAATTCTTCTTCGTGCTCAGCGGCTTCATCATCCTGTTCGTGCATTGGGCGGATATCGGCCGCGGCGCCCGATCCGCCAATTTCCTGCGCAAGCGATTCCTGCGCATCTACCCGATCTATTGGCTGGTGCTGGCGGCCTTGCTGGTCGTGTATTTCGCGGTCCCCAGTTTTGGCGAGGGGTTCGAGCGCGATCCGGACATCATCCTGTCCTCGGCCCTGCTGATCCTGGGCGATCGGGTGTCCGACACGTTCAAGCCGATCACCATCATACCGGCGGCGTGGACGCTCTATCATGAAGTCCTGTTCTACGCGTTTTTCATGATCCTGATTCTCAGCCGTCGCATCGGCGCCGGGCTGTTCCTGGCCTGGCTGGTGCTATCGTCATTGCCCTTATTCGGCGCCGATATCACGGGCGTCGCCGCGTTCTACCTGGCGCCCTACCATCTGCTGTTCGCCATGGGCATGGCCGCCGCGTGGCTGTACCGGCGTCAGCGCGTGCCGCTGCCGGCGGTGCTCGCCGTGCTTGGTCCCTTGCTGTTTTTCGGCGCGGGGATGGAGGAGGTCTGGATCGGCTGGTTGCCGATCGATCTTAGAAGCCTGGTCTATGGCCTCGGCAGCATGCTGTCCTTGCTGGCCTACGCCGATCTGGAACGGCGCGGACGGTTGCGAGTGCCGGCCGCCCTGGTGCTGCTGGGCGAGGCGTCCTACGCGCTGTACCTCGTGCATTTGCCGGTGCTGGTCCTGTTGGCCAAGCTCAGCACCCGGCTACCCGGCCGCGACGCGATCCCGCTCGGTGTCAGCTACGCGGTGTTCGTGGTGACGACGGTGCTGATCGGCGTGATGTTCCATCTGGTCGTCGAACGGCCCTTGCTGCGTCGGCTCAACCGGCGGCGGTCGCCCCCGGCGGCAAGCAGTTTGCTGATCAAGGCGTCGCCGTGACACCCGCGCTCATGCGGGGCGGCACGAGCCGGGCGAGAAACACCACCATCAGACCGATCTCGACACATTGTCCGACCATCGTGCCGACGACCGCGGCCGGATAGGCGAAGAGGCCGAGCAGCAGGGTGATCGAGCCGACCGCGCTCAGCGCCGCCGCCAGATTGGCATAGGACAGCAGACGAAACGCGCGCAGCACCTGAAGGCCGATATTCGGGATGACCTGGAATCCCCCCAGGATCGAACTCACCCCCCAAAGCAGGGCGATCGGCGCCGCATCGGCATAGGCGCCTTTATAAAGATATTCCGAGATGAGCGGCCAAGCCAGGAACACGGCCACCGTCCAGGGCACGCCGAAGACCAGATTGGCGACGACGGCGCGGAGCATGTGATGGCGGAAGCCCGGCCAATCGCCGCGCTCGCGAGCATTGGCCATGGCTGCCCGGGCGACCGGGCTCCAGGCGTTGACCAGCAACACCATAGGGCGCAACAGCAGTTGCGCCGCCGACAAGGTGCCAAGCGCCACGGCGCCGAACCAGGCGATGACGATGAAGCCGTAGAACCGGCTGAGCAGCTCGGTCGTCGAGGCGCCGAGCAATACCCAGCGTGAGTCGGTCAGATAAGGACGATAGGCCGCCAGCGTCGCCCGATCGAAGGCGACGCCGCCGCCGCCATCCAGCCGCCACAGCCCGATCACCGCCACGCCGCCATAGGCGATGGCGAGGATAGCGAGGGCATGGCCGGCGTCGAGATGAATGCCCGCCAGATAGGCCGCGATCAGCAGCGCGCCGCCGAGGACCAGGACCGAGACGGTGAGCGAGGCGGCGATGCCCGGTGCTGCGCGCGAGAACGCCAAGGATCGGGCGTATTGTTGTAGGAGGAAGGCCGGCACGAAGGCGACGACCGGCCAGATCGCCAGGATGCTGCCGGTGCGCCGCAGCAGCACGATCGCCAGCAGCGTACCCAGTGCCGCCAGCAAGGCGAAGAGGACGGAGACGCTGAGCAGGATCCGTTCGGGGATCACGCGCGCCGCCCTTGCTTCGGCGCCGGGCGGCAGCACCACCACATGGCACGCGGTCAGCGCGTTTTGCACGCTGTTCAGGATCAGACCGGCATTCGACCAGAAGATGAAGGCGCCGTATTCTCCAGCGCCGACCAGCCGGATCAGCAGCAGGTTCAGTCCCAGATTGATCAGCGACGCGGCGCCCTGCTCGATCAGCGACAGCAGGTAGCGGCTCATTGCCGCCCCCCGAATGCGCCGGGGGCGGCCAGGGGAGAGGCGTCGCGCATCAGTTTGTTGTCTGATTGCTGAGTGACAGGCTGCGCTGGAAGGGCAGGACGTTGTTGATGTATTGCTCGACGAACAGATCGACTTCCGCGATGTCGGAGCGCGGGACGAATACGACGTCGGATGCTTGGAGTGGGAAGTCTTCGCTCGAAGCGGCCCGGCTGATCAGGTGCTTCACATCGACCGTCCGCAGCATCAATTGATTGTCCGGGTTGCGGCGGATCACGATGACTTCCCCGGTGCGCGCCGTGTCCTTGAAGCCGCCGGCCATCAAGACGCCGGACAGCGCATTGACCCGCCCGGTCAGCGTTATGGGCCCCGGCGTGGTGACCTCGCCACCGACATAGATCCGTTCGGAGCGGTAGGCGCGTACCACCAGATCGAATTCCGGCACCCGCAATTTCGGCGCGTAAAGCTGCTTCAGCTGGGCACTGAGCTCGGGGACCGTGTGCCCGCCCGCGACGATCGGGCCTAACAGCGGAAAGGTCGCCTTGCCGTCCGGACCGATGACCAATCGGTCGTTAAGTTCGGTATTCAGCAGAAACTTGATCTCGACCTCGTCATCCGCCCCCAGCCGATGGTCGGGCGCGGTCTCGGTCCAGGGCGCGAAGCTCGCCGCCACGGTCGGTTCCGGGCTGATATATTGCGCCGTGCATCCGCCAAGCGTCATGGCCAGCAACAGGGACGCGGTCCCGATAAGGCGTTGGGAGGCTTGTGAGGGGCGGTTCCGCCATGTCTTCAGGAACAACAGACGCAGACCCTCTCGGCATGTCGCGTGACGCGCTGGACTCGGAAAACGGATGGGCTTCAGCGCGGAGCGGAGACGCCTATCCGTGTATCCTATAAACTTCAGGTTTACGGTTCGTTTATTGTACCCATTGTATCCTCGACCCCGCCATCGTACAAGATGATGATCCTGGAGCGCCCTGATCGGTCGTTTTTACCTGGTCCTCAAACGGTCGAGGCGGCTGGCGGCATCGACCGTCTGGTGCGCATGCGAGGGAGTCGGCGTGGGACAGCATAGGCGCGGCTGGCAAAGGGGGAGATCCGGCGCGTGACCATGGCACCGACCGATAGCGTGCCTATCCGGCAGACCGGCTACCCGGCATTCACGGTGCGTGATCTGCTCACCGCGGTATTTTTCCATCGACGCGCGATGATCATCGCGTTTGTCGTTCCGGCTGTCCTTGGGTTGCTCGCCGCCTTCGGAACCAAGACCAGCTATGTGGCCGAGGCCCGGTTGCTGGTCCTGCTCGGCAGCGAATACATCTATCGGCCGGAGGTTGGCGAAGCCGGATCGGGCATCGCCCTCGACCGCAATCAATTCATTCAGGCCGAGATCGAGATCTTATCGAGCGAGATCTTGCGGGCCGATACCTTGGCCGCCATCGGTCTGAAGAAGGTCTATCCGGACCAGAAGATGGCGGACGAGAAGGGGGGCGACGCCTCGGTACTCTCCGCCGCCGCCGACCGGATGAAGCGGGACGTCATTATTTCCAGCGTGCCGCAGTCGAACGTGCTGGAATTGAGCTTCCGCCACGCCGATCCGACCATAGCGGCCGAGGTCCTGAACAAGCTGATCGAGCTGTATCTCGAACGCCGCCGCGAAGTCTTTCAAAAAACCATATCCTCCGCCGCGGCCAACCAGGGCGAACAGTTCGCGGCCCGCCTGCGCAAGGCAGAGGTCGATCTGACCGACTTCACCGCGGCGCATGGCATCACCAATTTCGACGAACAGGTGACCTTGCTGCTGCGCCAGCAAGCGGACCTGGCCGCCGACCAACGGCAGGCCGAGCAGCGCCGCAGCGCCATCACCGCCCAGATCGAGGCGTTGCGGCGACAGGCCACGGCGGTGCCCGAAAACATCCCGCTTTACGCTGAGAACGGCCGCTCCCAGCAGGTCGATGGATTGACCCTGCGCCTGATCGAGCTGGAGAACCAGCGCCGGCAGCTCGTCGGCAAATACCAGGATGACTTCCCGCTGGTGCGCGAGCTCGATGCGCAGATCGTCGCCGTGCGGTCAGCATTGGCCGGCTCGCCACCGCGTCAAAGCATGCTGGAGCGGAGCGGACGCAACCCGACCTACCAGGAAATCACCACCGAGCGCCTCTCGCTGCAAACCGAGTTCGATGGTCTGCAGGCGCGGCGCCTGCGCTTGACCACCGACGCGGCGGCCGTGCAGGCCCGGCTGGACGAATTGAACAGGCTGGGCCTGCAACTGCGCGATATGCAACGCAACCGCGGCGTGTTGGAGGAGACTTATCGGACCTTCTCGCTCAAGGCCGCCGAGGCCCGATTGGCCGATGATCTGGAGCGTGGGCGGGTCGCCAATGTCCGTATCGTGCAGCCGGCGGTGCCGCCGCAGAATGGCAGCTCTCCCGGCATGATCATCGCCGTCGCCGGGTTCGTGCTGGGTGGCCTGGCGGCCTTCGTGACGGTGGTGCTGCTGACCACCTTGCAACAGGTCTTCGTCACCATTCGCGACGCGGAAACCCATCTCGATCTGCCGGTGGTGCTGGCGGTCGCTCTCGGCGGCAATCAGCGGCGCAGACCGCCGATGGTCGCCCGGGAGCCGGCGCCGGCCGAGCCCGCGGGTCCGGCGCTGCAGGGGGTGTGAAGCCGGTTATGCCCTCGCAGACGAACCAGACCGGGCAGATGGACCAGACCGGCGGCGACCCGCAGCCTGCCTCGCTGCCGGATCCGGAGTTGCTGAGCGTCGGTGATGGCGAGCAGTTGCTTTATATGCTTGGCCAGCGGGGCGATGTCCCGGTGGCCATCCTGCAATTGGTGGCGGCCCGATCGGGCGAGGGGACGTCGACCCTGGCGCGCGATCTGGCGCTGATCGCGGCGCGTAAGCTCTCCCTGCGCACCTTGATCCTGGACGTCGATCCGCCGGGTCATCGCCAATCCGATGTGCTGCGCAGGCTCAGCGCCGAGATGGGCGCGGCCGTCGACGGACCGCGCTGGCTCGGCGGCGCGGATTCGCCACCGCCGCCCCGCGTGATCAGCATCGGCAAGAATTTCGTGGCTCGCCGGATCGGTCCGTTGGCCCTATTCGTGACCGAGATGGTGGCACCGACCGCCCCGTCGCCGACCGGTACCGAATGGGCGGCGATCCTGGAAGCGCTGCGATCGAACTTCGATCTGGTCGTCGTCGACAGCCCCGCCTTGGAGCGATCCTATGACGCGGTGATGCTGGCACCCTATGTCGATACGACGCTGCTGGTCGTCGAGGCGGAGGCGACCCGCGCGGCGGTGGCGCTCAATCTGCGCGACCGGATCCTCGAAGTCGGCGGCGCCATCGCCGGCGCGATCCTGAACAAGCGCCGCTTTCACATCCCCCGCAGCATCTATCGGCGTCTCTAGACTGAACGGTGAGGCCGGCACACGCGGACGATTGCGAGCATCAGTTCAGGCAAGGTCGTCGCGACGCCCCGCTCGGATCTACCCCGCTCGGATCTATAGTGATGCCTCGATCGCCTGCCCTAACAGATCGAGACCGAGATCAATCTCGCTATCGCTGACGGTCAGGGGCGGGGCGATACGGAATACGCCGCCCATCCCTGGTAGCTGCACGATGTTCATGCTGAGGCCGAGTTCCATGCAGCGACGGGTGATCGTCGCTCCGAGCGCCGGGGCAGGGTCCTTCGTCTGCCGGTCGTGGACGATCTCCATACCCAGCAGAAGCCCGCGACCACGGACATCGCCGATGCAACCGAAACGCTGCTGCAGCGCGCGCAATCCACTTTCAAGCCGCGCCCCGGCACTGCGCGCACGCATCACCAGGCCGTCCCGCTCCACCACTTCAAGAACCTTAAGACCAACCGCGGCTGGAAGGGGGTCCGAGACGTGCGTGGTATAGAAAAGGAAGCCTCGCTCATGGCAGAGTTCCTCGATAGCCGCCGTTGTGATCACAGCAGACAGCGGCAAGCCAGCGCCAAGCGTCTTCGATAGGGTCAGGATGTCAGGCGTCACGCCGTCGCGTTCGCAGGCAAACATCAGGCCGGTGCGACCCACGCCGGTCTGTGCCTCATCGAGGATCAGCATCATGCCGCGCTCGTTGCATTTCTGCTGGAGCGCCGCCAAATAGCCAAGCGGTAGATCGATCAGGCCGCCCGAACTGAGAATAGGCTCGGCGATGAATGCGGCCAGACTTCCATTGGACTGCCGATCGACTAAATCGAAGGCGTAGTCCAGTTCGCCCTGCCAGTCGCATACTCCCTCCCGCACGAACCGGGGTCGGTAGGGGTAGGGTGCGGGAATAGCAAAAGATCCGACCGCCGATGGGCCGTAACCTCTGCGGCCGGCGCTGTATGTCGCCGATGCGGCGGCCCCCGTCATGCCATGCCATGACTGCGCGAAACTGACGATCTCGTACTTACCCGTCGCGAGTTTCGCCATCTTGATCGCCGCTTCGTTGGCCTCGCCTCCGGTGCTCAGCAACATGGTGCGCTCAAGCGCCCCCGGTGTGAGTTCAGACAGCTTATGGGCCAAGTCGACAACCGGCCGTGTCAGCATCCCGCTAAACAGATGGTCAAGGTTGCCGGCATAGTGGGCGACGACATCGCTGATTTCCGGGTGTCCGTGCCCCAGAATCGAACTCATCTGCCCAGAGGTAAAGTCCAGGATAGAACGGCCATCGGCATCGTAAACGAAGCTGCCTTGTGCCCTTTCTATTATAACCGGCTCAAAATGACCGCCGTAGCGTATCAGGTGCTGCCGCGCCTTTTGCCAGAACAGGGGCTCCGCGTTCTTCGACACTGTGATCTCACTTTGAGATTTGTTGCATGCCGGCGGTTCTGGACGGAGTGCCCCCGTCGGCTTCTGACGTGACGGTAGGCAAGAGCTCGTTCTAATGATAACTAATAGTTCTGATATTAGACATAATGGTTTCTTATATCATGCCCATTCAACTCGACATTGATCTGCTGCGCAGTTTCGCCGTGGTTGCCGAAACGGGCGTGTTGAGCCGCGCCGCGGAGCAGGTGGGCAGAACCCAGGCCGCCATCAGCATGCAGATGAAGCGGCTTGAGGAAGCGGTGAACCAGCCGCTCCTTACCCGTAACGGGCGCGGCGTCACTCTCACCATGCACGGCGAACGTCTTCTCGCGCATGCCCAGAAGATCCTCCGGACCCATGACGAAGCTGTTGCCGAATTGTCCGGCGTCAGCCTGTCGGGAAACCTGCGCCTTGGCTGTCCCGACGACTATGCCATGGTCTTCCTGCCGCCCCTGCTGCGAGGGTTCTCGCGCCAGCATCCGCAGGTATCAATCGACGTTGTCTGTGCCCCAACGCCGCGCTTGCTTGAGCGCCTTGAGAACCATGTCCTCGACGTTGCCATCGTGTCGTTGCCGGATGATCCTTACCAGGATCAGATTATTCGCCGCGAACCGCTCGTCTGGGTGGGATGCAAGGGGAGCGACGCAAGCAGGCTTGATCCCCTGCAACTGGCCCTGTCGGACCCCGATACGCTGGATCATCAAGCAGCCAAGGCCAGCCTCGACCGGGTGGGACGACCATACCGCGTCGCCTATGCCAGCGGGAGCATCGCCGGACTGACCGCGGTGGTCCGCTCGGGGCAGGCGATCGCCGTGCTGACGGAGACCGCCGTACCCGCCGATCTGCAGATCCTCCCCGTCACAAGCGGCCTGCCGATGCTACCCGCCGTCGGAATCACGCTCAAACTGGGCAGGCGGCATCCCTCCCCCCTGCTGAATACGTTCGAGGCGCATGTCAGGTCCGTTTTGCCGTCACTCTAGGTGTTTAGCCCCGACCCCGCCGCCGGGCCGGTTCAGTGGGGTCGGATCGACGAGTGCCCGACGGCTGTCGGCATCGGCCTGCTCGCGAACGGGTCGTGTTCGATCAACTCATGGTCGATCATTCGGCCCCGAGGGGGCGGAGCGATGCGGGTGGCCAGGCGGTTCGAATCATCGATGCCGCCTGTGTCGCTGCGACAAGCGATCACCGGCAGGCCGAGGGCGAATTCCACCTCCGAGGGGGTCGCGAACACCCGGCGGCGCCGGTACAGCAAGAGCGGCAGCATCGCCGCGGCACAGATGCCGGCACAGCCGATCTCGGCGATCAGCATGGGCCGATCGTCATGCGCCCGTCGCAGCAGGGTGCCGGCACGCACCAGGCGAGGTGCCCCCGATGGGGCCGAAGCCGCGGCGACCGTGGCCGGCTGGCGAGCGGCCAAGGTTTGCTCGGTCGCGTCGAAGGCGGCCAATCGCTTGTCGAGATCACGCAGTCGCTGGCCAGTGTCACTGCGCTGACGGGCGATGTCATCCAGGGATGCCGTCAGCCGTGCCTGCTCGGCGGCGAGCAGCGCATAGGCCGGATTGGCCGCCGATTTAAGGGGCTGTCCATGCGGCGCGGCTTTGGACCGCTGCTCGGCGATGAAGCCGGTCAGTTTCGCGATCTGCTCGTCGATCGCCCGAACGCTCGGAAAATCGTCCTGATACTTGGCGGTGAGTTCGAGCCGCTTCAGTTTCAGGTTGGCGAGATCGGCGCTTGCTCGCTCCAAGCCGTCGGCATCTCCCGTTTGAGGCGGCGGGTCGACGGTATGCGGCGTCTTCGCCAGTTCCAACGCCGCCCGGGAGAGGTCGGCGGAGATCCCGCCGGCGGCGCGATCGAACTCGGCGAGGCGTGCCGCCAGCAGCGTCCGTTCCGTCTCCACCGCGGCTCGAGCGCGCCAGCGCTCCGCGTCATCCGGCCGTATCGCAGCGGCGGGCGGGGCGGCGGGCTTTGCCACGGCGGCGGGCGGTTCGATATCCGGTTCGACAAGGGCGATGGCCAATGCCGCCGCCACGACCGGGTCGCGATGGCTGATATCGACTTGCAGGCTGGTCGCCGCGTCGCCTGGGATGACCGAGATCGCGCGCGCCAACCGCTCGACGCCGGCGGCACGCGCCTCGTCACCGGTGGAGGGAGCGTCGATCAGATCGGGATAGACCTTGCGCAGCCCGACCGCATCCAGGGCGGCGGCCCCCCGTGCCGGGGCGGTGAGCCGGCTTGCCGCCTTTTTCACCAAGGCGCGCTGCTCGGCCAGCAGCGCGGTGTCATCGGCGCCCCCGCTCACCGGTGCGCCGATCACGGCCAGCCGTGTCCCGCTGATGAAATCGGGCTGATCCAGCCAAGCGACGGCACCGGCGGCGATAACGGTCACGAACAGGGCCAGATAACTCCAGCGCCGATGCGCCGCCGCCGAGGTAATGAGATGACGGAACGGACGTCCGGCCCCACCATCTCGATGTCGCCGACGCTCGCCCGTGTGGTGTACCGTGGCTAGCCGATCCTCGATCAAAAAGCCGATCTGTCGCATCTGTCCCGCCGGGAGATCCTTCAGCCCATCGAAGACCAGGCCGCACACCTTCGAATGAATGCATTAACAAAAGCCTACGCGCACATTATCGTTTTTTAACACAAGGTGATAGCGATGTCTTTTTCAGACGTTGGTTTAACGGCGCATCGTGGATTAATCAGGCGCGCTCATCGGGCGCCGCGTGGTCGGAGAGGTCGCGCCGAATGACCGATAATCGCACCATCTGGCATTCCAGCACCCCCCTGGATCCCGCCGCCCTGGATCCCGCCGGCCTAAATCCCCCATCCGCCCAGCGGGAGCCGTCGCCGCCTGAAATCATTGCCAGTTGGCGTGAGGTTGGCGTGGCGGAACCGGCCGAGGCGGTCATGTCGACCGTCGGCCAGCGGGGGGTGGCGGCGCAGGTGGTGCTGTGCGTCGCTGCGACGACCGAGCTTGCCGCCTCCGACGCTGTCAGGGATATCGCATTGAGTGCCGCCGCGACGGCCGGTCGACCGACCTTGCTGCTCGACCTTGGTGGGGAAGCCAACAGGCATCACCGGGATTTCGCCGCCGAAGGCCGGCTGGAGCCCCGGCGCGGTGGCGCGCCCTCCCCCCTGCCGGAGCACGCGGTGCTGCATTTCCATCAGGTGCGCGGCAGTTGGCTCCATGTCAGCCGCATCGAGCCCGCCGCCGCCGTTGTCGGGGACGTCGCCTGGCAATTGGCGGCGATGACCGGTATTCGCCGGTTGCGGCCGTTGTTCGGGGCCATCGTGATCGAGGTGCCGCCGCTCGACGCCTCCCTCGCCGGATTGCGCCTCGCGTCGGTTGCCGACGGGGTCGTGTTGCTGATCCGGGCCGGGCGCACACCGGTGGGCGAGGCCATGGCGCTGCGCGATCGGATCAGCTATGCTGGCGGCCATCCGTTGGGCGTCGCCTTCGCCCATACCGGCTCGCCATCACCCGCCTTCTTTCACCGATTCCTGTAGCTATTAGAGACCGTTTGAGAACGCGGTCGGGTCGGCCCAGCGGGTCTTTTCCGCGCCGGGAGCGTCAGCCGCTTGCCACGATGTCCCGGCATCGTGGCGGCCCGGCCTCCTTCCCGGCCCGAAAAATCCCTCGCCGGCCCTCCGCCGCCGCATTCTCAAACGGCCTCTTAGGCCGGCGGCGTACCGGCGCTGTAGGTGGTCAGCGCGAAAAGATAGTGGTCGAGGGCGCGCGACAAGCGCCGCCGACTGTCGCAGACCGCCGTATCGACGCCTTGGCTCAATGCTTGCTCGACGCTTTGATGCGCCTCGACCAAGGCCGCGAAGGCGGTTTGAAAATCCCCTCGCGCGGTTCCCCTAAGCTGATCGATATTCATTGTTTCTCACCTGAAAATGCTGCGCTTGGCCGGGCCGATCGAGGCGGATTGTGCGATCGAGGCGGGCTTTATAGCAAATCGGGGGAAAAAATCGACTCGGACGGCGGGCCGGCAAGGCTCAAGGGGGCCGGCGCGGCTCAGGTCTCGGTTCCCTTGAGCCGGAGCGACCACAGCAAGGCCGCCACCGCGCCCTTGATCCTCGGCAAAAGCAGACCGATCAGCGCCAGCGAGACGGGTACCGCCACCGCGAACTCGACCCAGGCCGGCGGGTCGTAATGGTCTATCCACAAAATCATGGGCACGACCACATGCCCCGTCACGAAGATCGTCACATAGGCCGGCATATCATCGGCCCTGATTTCGCCCAGGGGTTCGTCGCAGCTGGGGCAGGTGCTGTTCAATGTCAGCAGCGAGCTGAAGAGCGCGCCTCGGCCGCAGCGCGGGCAACGGCGGCGAAACCCTCGCCAGACGGCGGTGGCGACGCTGGGCCGGATATCGGAATAGGTCTGCACCATGTCGTCGCTTGCTCCGGACGCCGACCGATCGATTTTTGCCGACACCGGACGGCACCAACGGGGGTCGTCCGGCGTTAGTGCTTGTGGCAGGCGCGCCGGTACAGGCATTGGGCCTTGAGGTGTTGGGCTTGGTCACCCACGACCGACGGTTCTGTCGAAACCCGACTTACCGGCATCGTAGCATCACGGATCGATCGAGCGCCAATGTCACGGGTTTGCGCCGCAAGAGACGGCTTGGGGGCACATTTCGGGCTGTTTCGCTGCCATATCATCGCCATTTATTCGCGTTATTTTGCACCGCATCATTGCGGATCGATTTTTGCTTATACGTCCGGTAATGTCCGGTTGGCAGCAGACGTGTAGACTCGAGGAGCACGGCTCATGGAAAATCTGTTAGGCATAGCCCTCTTGGTCGCGGCCTTCGCGGCTGGTTATACGCTACGGTCGATGCTGTCATGGCGCCGTCGTCAACGCCGCGTGTTTTGACCGATCGTGAGGTTGTCGCCCCATCAGATCGTTGCCCGATCAGTTCGTCGAATTCGCCAGAATCGCCATTCTCACCATCATGGATAACGTCGAGGAATAATAATCCGACTTATCATCCAATGCCGTCGCCTGAGGCAACGTGTCAGGTTTGTGAGCAGCCACGCGGGTCAATTCCGCGACCGCCTTATACCCTGCCGAGCCACCATACGAGGCGATCGAATCGTCGGTGAGATTGGTCCATGCCGGCAAGAAGGGAAAATTGCCGAATTCCGACCAGAAGCCGACAAAGGACTTCAATCGCTCGTCGGTGGCGAGGCCACTCCAAACCAGATAGAGCGGAACGCGCACGGCATCGTAGCCGAACCGGGCTGGATGGTCGGGTGCCAAGCTGACGGAACCATCGGATTTCACCGTCATCCAATCCGCCGGCAGCTTCCAACGGCCGAACTTCGCCTTGTCGAGGAGCGTCAGGCCGGATCTCTGGATCTCATCCCATTCCGATGACGGATCCACATCCATCAGCGGCCGCAGCGCCGGAAAGATCCAATAGGATAGGTTGACCGTTATGACGTCGTCATGCTCGAAGCCCGTGGCTCCCGCGATCAGATAGCGCTGCCCCGCGATCACCCGGCCCAGCTTTTTCCGGATATCGCCGGCGATCGTCGCGGCGGCGGCTTGGTAGGAGCCGTCCGGCCAGCGTTTGGCCGCGCGGGTCAACGACCAGGCGATGAAGATGTCGCCATCGGTGGCGTTGTTGTGGTCCGGGACGTGGTCGGCCGACGATTCCGTCCATTTCCAGGCGAACAGCGCATCGTCCCGAACCTGCAGGTTGGCCTTGGTCCAGCCCCAAAGCCGATCGAAAGTTGCCCGGTCGCCTTGTGCTTCGGCAATCAGCATGCCGACGCCCTGGCCTTCGGAATGGCTGATATCGTTGTTGCCGTTATCGACCACACGACCGCCCTGCCGAATGAAAACGGTTTGAAACCGGCGCCAATTGTCGCTGTCCACCAGCCCAGGATCGGCAGCCATCGCCACCCCGCTTGTCCATCCGGTGAGGAGGGTGAGGACCGTGACGAACGATAGGATCCCGGTCATCAGTGCTCGTTGCATTGCCATACTCTCCAGACGACCATCGTGGATAAGGTCCATGGGCGATCGTGGCAGCCGCTCGAGCGTGCCATCTTCGATCGGCAACATCACCTGATTTCACCTTAGAAATCGTAAATCAATTTGATCTCGGATAATTTCGGTTATGCCAATGTATCTCTATAGTCACCTCGGCCGTAGCGCGGGCGAGGGGCTACGGGTGGCGACCGGTCGACCGGCTCGATGTTGGGATTAACTCCGCCTCCATCGCCGTTATCAGGCGCCCACCGTCGAACCGGCCGGCGCCGTTGCTTGGCAACCGAGGTGAGATTTTTGTGAACCGGTCCGGCCTCGCCGGCCCGGATGTTGAGACGGAGAAACCAAATGCGTAGGATGCTTATCGCCGCCATGACGATTTTACCGCTCGCGGGCTGCGTGGATAACGGCGGTTATGGCGCCGCGCCCGGCGAAATCGGCGTCAACAAGACCACCGGTGGCGCCCTGATCGGTGCCGCGGGTGGTGGTCTGCTCGGCAGCCAGTTCGGCAAGGGGAGCGGCTCCGTCGCGACCACGGCGATCGGCGTGGTGCTGGGGGGCCTGCTGGGCAGCCAGATCGGCGCGAGTCTCGATCGGGCCGACCAGGCGGCGCTGAACCAGTCGACCCAGCAAGCGCTGGAAAGCGCGCCGACCGGGCGGCCGATCGAGTGGCGCAATCCGGATAGCGGTCACTATGGCGAGATCACGCCGACGCGGACCTATCAGGAACCGAGCGGCACCTATTGCCGCGAATACCAGCAGAATGTCGTCATCGGGGGGCAGAGCCAGCAGGCTTTCGGCACCGCCTGTCGGCAGCCCGATGGCAGCTGGCGCGTCGTCTCCCAGTAGCGGTTCGCGCAACCGCCTCGCTTAGCCCAAGCCGGGGTAGCCCAACAAACCGACAGCCCGGTCAGGCTGCCGGCTTGGCGAGGCCGGCGAACCGATCGAGATGGTGATCCACATCGCCGAACGATCGGTCGATCGTGGTCAGCCGCTTGAAGTAGTGCCCGGCGGCATATTCCATGGTGATGGCGATGCCGCCATGCTGCTGCACCGCCTGCTGGCCGATGAATTTGCCGGATTTGCCGATCTGCACCTTGGCCGCGGCGATGATCCGCGCGCGCACCGCCGCATCGGGCTCATCGGCGTGGCTGGCCGCCAGGATCGCCATGGATTTCGCCTGCTCATAGGCCATCGTCATATCGACCATCCGGTGCTGCAGCACTTGGAACGAGCCCAGCGGTTGGCCGAACTGCTTGCGGGTCTTGAGGTAATCGAGCGTGAGCGCGTTCAAGGCCTGCATGGCGCCGACCGCCTCGGCGCACAGCCCGGCGATCGCCCGGTCGACGACATGCTCGATCGCCGGCAGTGCCCCGCCGACCGGCCCCAGCACCGCATGCGCCGGCAGCTCGACACCGGTGAAGGCGATGTCGGCGGCGCGCATGCCGTCGACCGTCGGATAGCCGTGAACCACGACACCAGGCGCCGTGCGCTCGACCAGGAACAACGAGATGCCATCCCGATCGAGGGCGGCACCGGCGGTACGCGCCGCCACGATCAACAGATCAGCGGTATCGCCGCCCAGCACGACCGCCTTGTGCCCGTCCAACCGCCACCCGTCAGCGCCCACCGGCCGGGCTGTCGTCGCGACATTGGATAGGGTGTAGCGCGATTGCCGCTCGCCTTGGGCGAAGGCCAGCAGCAGCTCGCCGGCGATGACACGCGGCAGGATCGCCGCCCGTTGCGCGTCATCGCCGGCCTGCTGAACCAGGCCGGCACCCAGCACGACCGTCGAGAGATAGGGTTCGACGACCAGGCCGCGGCCGAACGCCTCGAGCAGGATGGCCGTTTCCATGGCCCCGCCATAGCCGCCATGCTCCTCGCCGAGGCCGACGCCCAGAAAACCCAGTTCCGCGAAGGTCGCCCAGAGCTCCCGGCTGAAGCCTCGCGGCGACGCCATATGGCGCTTGCGTTCCTCGAAGCCGTATCGATCGCCGATCAACCGTTCGGCGCTGTCCGCGATCAGCCGCTGCTCGTCGCTCAACGTGAAATCCATGGCTTCCGCTTCCCCGTTCCTGTCGCTCGATCCGTCGGCCGGTCAAAGGCCGAGCAGCGCCTTGCTCAGGATGTTTTTCTGTATTTCATTCGACCCGCCATAGATCGAAACCTTGCGGGCGTTGAAATAGCGAGACGCCAAGGGGGCCGCGTAGTCCGGCCCGATCGGTTCGCCGTTCCAGCCTTCGTCGAGCGCCTCGGGATCGAAGGGCAGCGCATAGGGGCCGATCGCTTCCATCATCAGTTCGGTGATCCGCTGCTGGATCTCCGACCCCTTGACCTTCAGCATCGAGGCCTCGACGCCAGGACCCTTGCCGCGCGCGGCGTCGAGGAACCGCAGATTGGTGATGTCGAGCGCCATCAGATCGATCTCCAGCGCCGCGATCTTGTCGCGGAACGCCTTGGTGTCGATGAGACTGGTGCCGTCGATCTCCTCGGCGGCGGCGATCTGCTTCAGGCGCCGCAGCTCGCGCTTGGATTGGCCGACCCGGGCGATGTTGGTGCGTTCGTTCGACAGCAGGTATTTGGCGTAGGTCCAGCCCTTGCCGCGCTCGCCGACCAGGTTTTCGGCCGGCACGCGGACATCGTCGAAGAACACCTCGTTGACCTCGTGTTCGCCGTCGATCGTGATGATCGGCCGTACCGTGATGCCGGGCGATGCCATGTCGATCAGCAGGAACGAGATGCCCTCCTGCTTCTTCGCCTCCGGCTCGGTGCGCACCAGGCAGAAGATCATGGTGGCGTGCTGGGCGAGGGTGGTCCAGGTCTTCTGGCCATTGACCGCCCAATGGTCGCCGTCCAGCACCGCGCGCGTGCGCAACGAGGCGAGGTCCGACCCCGACCCCGGTTCGGAGAAGCCCTGGCACCACCAATCCTCCGAGCTGAGGATGCGCGGCAGATGGCGGGCTTTCTGGGCGTCGTTGCCGAATGCGATGATCACCGGTGCCACCATGGTGACGCCGAACGCGATCGCTTGCGGCGCGCCGGCCGCCGCGATTTCCTCCTCGAAAATGTGCCGCTGGATCGGCGTCCAGCCGGTCCCGCCATACTCGACCGGCCAGCCCGCCGCCATCCAGCCTCGCTCGTTGAGGATTTTCTGCCAGGCGACATAGTCGTCGCGGGTGATGTGCTTGCCGGTCAGCACCTTGTCGCGGATGGCGCGCGGCAGGCGTTCCTCGGTATACCGCCGGACCTCCGCCGCGAAGGCCAATTCCTCGGGCGTATAGCGCAAATCCATGGCGGTCTCTCCCGGCGTTTTCGTGGCGTTATGCGCCTTGGCAACGACCCTGTGACATCGATCTCGACCCGTCAAGCACCGGCGCCGGGAAAGCCCGTTAGGGGCGGTACGTCGTCGGGTCGGCCACACCCGCTTCGGCGAAGCCCTTGCGGCGCAGCTGGCAGCTGTCGCATTGGCCGCAGGCGAGGTTTGGGGGCGCCGGGTCGTAGCAGCTCAGCGTGACCGCGTAGTCGACGCCGAGTTCGGTGCCGCGTCGGATGATGTCGGCCTTGGTCATGGCGATCAGCGGCGTGTGGATGCGCAGTCGCTGATGGCCCTCGATCCCGGCCTTGGTGGCAAGGTTCGCCATCGTCTCATAGGCGTGGATATAGGCCGGACGGCAATCCGGATAGCCGCTGTAATCCAGCGCGTTGACCCCGATGAACACGTCGTTGGCGCCGGTCACCTCGGCCCAGGCCAGCGCGAAGGACAGAAAGATCGTATTGCGTGCCGGCACATAGGTGATCGGCACCGAGGGGGCCGCGATCGCCGCCGCCGTACGCTGCTTGGGTACGTCGATATCGGCGGTGAGGGCCGAGCCGCCGAATTGGCGCAGATCGATCCGGGTGACCACGTGATGGGCGATCCCCTGCGCGGCGACGACCCGCGCCGCCGCTTCCAGCTCCAACCGGTTGCGTTGCCCGTAATCGAAGCTCAGCGCATGAACGTCGTAGCCTTCCGATCGGGCGATCGCCGCGACGGTCGCGGAATCCAACCCGCCGCTTACCAGGACGATGGCCTTTTGCATGATGGTCAGACCTCTTGAGCGTCGGCTTAAAGGGCTGGATTGCCAGCCAAACCGATCGCTGACAAACTACAAACACCCCCGTGACAGAGGCAAGCCATGACGGACCCGGCCAAGGCGGACCGATCGGCGAAGTTGCGCGCCTTTTTCGCGCAATACGTGGCGAAAGGCGGCCATGCCCAAGATCCGCGCATCGAGGCGGCCTTCGCGGCTGTTCCGCGCGAGCCCTTCGCGGGCCCGGCACCCTGGTCCGTCGGGGCCGATTATGTCCTGACCCCCGACGACGATCCCGCCTTTCTGTACCAGGATACGCTGATCGCGCTCGATGCCGAGAAAGGGATCAATATCGGCCAGCCGAGCCTCCATGCGCGCTGTCTCGATGCGCTCTCGCTCCGCGCCGGCGAGGATGTGCTGCATGTCGGGGCGGGTGCCGGCTATTACACCGCGATCATCGCGCAGTTGGTCGGCCCGAAAGCACGGATCTATGCTTACGAGATCGATCCCGGCTTGGCCGCTCGCGCGGCTACCTGCCTGAAATCCCATGCCAATATCGAGGTCCGGGCCCAATCCGGCATCGCCGAGGATCTGCCGCGGGTGGATGTGATCTATGTGAGCGCCGGGATCACGCAGCCGAGTTGGACGTGGCTCGATGCCTTGCGCCCGGGTGGACGGCTGATGTTTCCACTGCAATCGATGGCCAGATGGGGCGCCATGCTCCGAGTCGAGCGGCCCCGGATCGGCACGGTCTGGCCGGCTTGCTTCGTCACCCGCGCGGGCTTCATCCTCTGCGACGGACGGCAGGATCCGGAATTGAGCCGGCGGCTCGCCGACGCCTTCAGCGGCGGCGGGTGGGAGGCCGTCAAATCGTTCCGCATGGACAAGCCGAAGACAGCGACATGCTGGTTCGCCGGCGATGATTGGTGGCTGTCCACCGAGGGTGCCTACGAATGAGCTCACAGAGCCTCAGTCGGAGCCGTGCCAAAATAGCGTAGAAGCGCTTTATTTTTGACGTCGCCGGTCGGACGTCCGCATTGTCAGATCGGCGATGAATGCGCCCCGGCTCTGGTGCCGGGCGGCGGCGAGATCGTCTAGGCGCCGCAGTACTCGCCTGGGTAAAGTGATGTTGACGCGCTCGATACTGTCGTCGAAGAGCGCCGGGTCCAGCTCGACCACGCCGACAGTCCAGCCGGCGTAATCGGGCAGGCGGCGGATTTCGTCGAGGCTCGATGCCGGCGGGACCGGCGTGTCGCCGTCCAAGGCCGCGTCGACCCACGCCGCCACCGCTTCCTTGACGGCATCCAGCGCCTCATCCAGCGTGTCCCCGGCGGAGAAGCAGCCCGGCAGATCGGGCACGACAACGCCAAAGGCGGTGTCACTTGCCCCTTCCTCGATCAAAATCGGATATCGCATCATAATCCCGCTTGCTTGCGAATGGCAGCCACTAGCCCGCCGCCGAGATCCTTCTTCGGATGGGGCACCACGACGATCCCTGGCTTGCTCGGGTGCTTGAACACGTGATGTGAGCCCCGCACCCGATCGAGGGACCAGCCGTCCTCTCCAAGTTCGCGGATCAGATCAGCGCTCTTCATAGTGTGTACGATACACAACGCCGGATCATCGTGTCAACGATACACAACGCCCTTCACCGCCTAGCCGATACCCTTCGATCGCGCTAGGCTGTGCCCAACCAGAGAATCTCCCGAGAGACCGCCATGCCTCCGATGACCCTCCGCCTCCATCCCGCCGACAATGTCGTCGTCGCGCGGACCGATATCCTGCCGGGCACGCCGCTGCCGGGGGAGGATGTGGCGACGGCGCGCTTCGTGCCGGCGGGGCATAAGATCGCCACCGCGCCGATCGCCGCCGGATCGCCGGTGGTGAAGTACAATCAGATCATCGGCTTCGCCTCGACCGATATCGGCGTCGGTGAGCATGTTCATACCCAGAACCTGGGGATGGCCGACTTCGCGCGCGATTACGCCTTCGGCGCCGATGCCCGCCCGACCGATTTCGTGGCCGAGGCCGACCGGGCCACGTTCCAGGGTATCCGACGCGCCGATGGCCGGGTTGCCACGCGCAACTATATCGGCGTGCTGACCAGCGTGAATTGTTCGGCGACCGCGGCGCGCTATATCGCCGAGCAATTCCGTGGACCGCATGCCCTGGCCGAGTTTCCCAATGTGGATGGCGTGGTGGCGCTGACCCATTCCATGGGCTGCGGCATGGCGAGCGAGGGCGACGGCGTCGACGTGCTGCGCCGGACGATCGCCGGTTATGCCCGGCATCCGAATTTCGCGGGCGTGCTGATCGTCGGTCTGGGCTGCGAGGCCAATCAGATCGGCGGCATCATGGCATCCGGTGGCCTGGTCGCCAGCGACACGCTGCGCACCATGACCATCCAGGATACCGGCGGCACCACCAAGACGGTCCGCGAGGGGGCCGCCCGGGTTCGCGAGATGCTGGTCGAGGCGAACCGCGTCAGCCGCACCGCCGTGCCGGCCGGCGCGCTGACGCTCGCCCTGCAATGCGGCGGCTCGGATGGCTATTCCGGCATCACCGCGAACCCGGCGCTGGGGGCGGCGGTCGATCTGCTGGTACGCCATGGCGGCACCGCGATCCTGTCCGAGACGCCGGAGATCTATGGCGCGGAACATCTGCTGACCCGTCGCGCCGCCGATCGTGCGACCGGCGACAAGCTGGTCGAGCTGATCCGCTGGTGGGAGGCCTATACGACGCGCCATGGCGGCTCGATGGATAACAACCCCTCCCCCGGCAATAAGGCGGGCGGCCTTACCACGATCCTGGAAAAATCCCTGGGGGCCGTCGCCAAGGGCGGGACCACCAATCTGGTTCAGGTCTGCCGCTATGCCGAGGCGGTGACCGAGAAGGGCTTCGTGTTCATGGATACGCCTGGTTACGACCCGGTCTCCGCCACCGGCCAGGTGGCGGGCGGAGCGACCATGGTGTGCTTCACCACCGGCCGTGGCTCGGTGTTCGGCTGCAAACCGGCGCCCAGTTTGAAGCTTGCGACCAATACGGCGATGTATCGGCGGATGAGCGACGATATGGACATCAATTGCGGCCCGATCGCCGATGGCGAGGTCTCGATCGCCGAGATGGGCCAACGGATCTTCGACAAGATCCTGGAAACCGCCTCGGGCACGCCGACCAAGAGCGAGGAGCTGGGCTTCGGCGATGACGAGTTCGCGCCCTGGCAATTGGGCGCGGTG
>Ga0179596_10000064_pt1 | contig 111935 bp, 103 predicted proteins | sample CZODoug1_1_08_16_FD_155494 | JGI IMG/M metagenome (GOLD analysis project Ga0179596, IMG submission 155494) | Vadose zone soil fungal communities from Angelo Coast Range Reserve, California, USA - CZODoug1_1_08_16fungal (Illumina Assembly) | ecosystem: Environmental > Terrestrial > Soil >... | reverse complement strand
CATTTTTCCGGCGGGCAAATAGGAGACAACCGCTTTACCTTTTTCTGTTAATTGAATAAAAGCATGTGGAATATTTCTCGGGAGGAAAATCGTGTCGCCTGCCTTCATTTGATATTTTTCGTCACCTACCTGGAACAGGTATTCACCTTCAACCACATAACACCATTCGTCCTGGTATAGATGCGTATGTAGCGGTGGACCGCCATTCGGTGTTAACCCGATCTGTTCAAAAACGGCTAAATCATTTTCAGTATCCTTGCCTGAGATCTTAATGTCAAGCGTATTTTGGGTTATGCCCTTCATTTTGTAGTGGGTGCCAAATCTCGCCTCCCCTGAATTAACTTTAAATCCCGTGCCTGTCCGCCTGGTCGTTATTGATTTTATTTTGGTAAATGCCAGCAAAGGCGCTGTTGCCAATGTGGTTAGAACAAAGTTCCTGCGTTTCATAAAAGCTTAATTTTTCTGTTCAGTGACTTAATTCTACTGTTTCATTACTTTAACATTCTGGTTGTCATAGCGCAAAATGCAACTGCACCATGCCCTGCCCGCTGGAACGAAGTTAGTGACACCCTTTCACTTACCCGCGCCAACCACTCACCCATTCCTGTCAACCGCTCAATACTGCTGCCCAAAAAGGAGTTCCTCTTATTTCGTCTTACCCGCCTGGATCTCCAGATCGATCTCCACAGTGGGATAAATGTAATTTCTTTGTGTTGAGTCATTGTAGATAGTCATTCCCCATTGGGTGCGGTCAAGATTGAATGTTGCCACGGTTGTTAAACTGTCGCCGGTGATGCTGATCTTTGCAGGAAAAGATAGCTGATGGGTTTCCCCGATCATGGTGAAATCACCGGTTACCAGATAGTTGGCGCCCAGGACGGCAATACTATCGGGACCCGTATAGGGAGCAACCTTTGTAATATGAAATTTACTCTCGGGATAGACGGCAATATTGAAAAAATTGGCGCTTTTCAGATCGTTCAATAGTTGTTGCTTTAAAGGGTCCTGGAGGTCATAATCGACTATTGATGATATAGGTACGGTAAAATCTCCTCCTGTAACAGTTGTACCGGAAGTTGTCACGTTTCCGCTGAGGGCAAATGCCCCGATATGATGGTGATCGATCGCCGAACCCAGCCAGGCGATCTTTGAAGTAGTACTGTTAACCTCATACGTGGAGAGTGCCTGATCCGTTTTTTTACATGCGGACATTCCTGCGATCAGCAGTGCGAATGATACTATTTTTTTCATGGTTGCTATATTTTTGCTATTGTTTGCAATAGACAAAACTATAGACGATTTTCTTCGGACCATTCCACCAAATGGTGGATTTTACTCAATCAGTCCGTACTCCTTTGCCTTGATGATAGCTTCTGTCCTGTTAGCTACCTCCATTTTATGATAGATATTCAGGGTGTGTGTTTTTACGGTACTGGGGGAAATAAAAAGATGCCCGGATATGGCCCGGTTACTCAAACCCTTTGATAATAAGCTCAGGACGTCCAGCTCCCTGGCTGAAAGTGGGTCCAGCAAATAACTCGCAGGAGCCTTCTTAGTGATTTTATTAGCACCGGTTCGTACCCGGGAATTCTCTATGGCTTTGGCGATAAATACAGCCAATGTTTTCAAAATTTCCAGAGATTTTGGCCCATATGCATTCTTTTCCATGGTTCTTACGGAAAGCAGGCCAATAATATCATTATTGATCATTAAGGGAACATACATCAGCGAAGCCGGACTTATTCCTTGCAGTGGGGTAATGGCATGTGGCAGATACAGATGGTACTCCTTTTCATAATCATTGATCAGCAGTTCTGATTTATGTGAAAAAACCCAACCCGAAAACCGTTCCGGGCTATGCGCGTAAATAGAAAAATCAGGTAATTTCAGTTTGTTTTCCCGCGCGGCGGTATATTCGATATGCTCAGACAAAGGATTATATATCCCTATAGCAAAGGAATACGCATCCATCAGCTTATTCACATGCTCGTAGACGGTATCGATCATCTGTTCAATCGTAAATTCTGAAAGTATCGATGCTCCTATCCGGTTAAGTATCTTCAGGCTTACTATCAGTGCATCCTCATTCCTTTCTTTACCCGTCATTGATTAAATTTTGCTATAATTTACGAAAGAGATTTTGAATATAATTTTCCAACAGCCTCCATCCGCTCAATCAATCCCACCACCTGCTCAATCTATCCCTATCATTCTCCCCTGAACAGTACATTGCACCGCCGGTACGCCGGCGTCAATGAAAGGAAACTATATTTGGAGGAAACTAATCGGGGCCTTTAGCTGCTTTTTGCTGGCGCTCGCGGGTAACGGGCAAAGCACCCTTTGCCATTCTTCATTCAGTATCACAACAGCCAGCCCCGGTGTCATAGCGGTCAGCCAATCCAGTGTCGTGATCAATCCTGTCCCACCGGGGGCATTCAGTCAACTCTACAATACCGGTGGTTTTACCTGGGAAGCCTGGTTCAGGCTCAAGGCGCCCGTGATGAGTGGCGGTATCATCGTCAGCGTGGAAGATCCAACCCCTTTCCAGGATATTGTCTTGGGTTTCGGCTGGGGAAGTATACCCAATGCCCTTAGCTTCCATGTCTCAGACAACGGGGCCAACAATACGGTTATTACAGCCGAATCGCTGCAAACGTATACCCTTAACACCTGGTACCATGTAGCCGCCGTTTGTGATTATGCCGGTGCCAACGGTTCGGATATAGACATCGACGAAGTACGGTTCTGGAATACGGCGCGCACCACAACAGAGATCCAAAATAGCATGACACAGTGCCTTACCCTGCCTCAGGCCGGGCTGGTCGCCTGGTTCAAAGCCGACGAAGCCGGCGCCGACGGATCTTATATCTGGTATTGCGAATACTCCAAAAGAGGCAGCACCCAGCCCGGAAAATTGAAAGGGGTTATACTTCTTATTCGCTAGCCCCATTAGCAATATTGCTTCCGGGATCTTATTTCAAAAACGAATAGCCGATAGCAAACGAGATCCACTGCTTCCCCTGATAGATCCAGGTCTTTCCTACATCACTGGCAAAATCCCATCCCGTCACCACGCCGATATTAAAGCTGTTGAGCTGTGCTACTAACCCGGTGGCGATGGTCCACCCGGGGTGAACCCCCGCGCTGCGATCCGGCGTTCCACCGGAGGTAGTGGTATTGTCATTGACATTTATCAGGGTCAGTCCGGCGACAAACGGTAAGGTCAGAAAGAAGTTCTGTCTTTTGGAGATCCGTTTTTTTAGCCCGGCATAGGCCCCTATAGTCACATCCGTTGTCATGGTGAAGCTGTTGCCCTGTGTGGCAGGTCTTAATTTAAAGGGCACGGTCAGCTGCCCCGAGGAAAAGGCCACGCGATTCCATTTCCAGGCGGTGGAATACAGCGGCGTCTTTGTCAGCTGATCGAAATCTGATTTTTTTATCATCAGCAACAGACCGTTCTTTCCTGCAAGCGGTACTCTTTCCCAGTCGCCGGACTGGGTTACGTCTACAGCTTGGGCGGGCGGTTGCCGCTCACGCCAACTAGGGTCGTATTGAGCGCTATCATTTTTGCCGTTCCTATAAGCCGGATAGGTCAGGATAATATACCATTCATTGTTGATCTGTACAGAATCCCAGCCCAGATTGATGATAAACCCTGGTCTGTCGATGTAGAAGATCTGGGAATCGATGCATTTATAACGCATGTTCACCGAAAAGAAGTTGACCCTGGCGTTTTTGATCTCATAGTAATTAACGGTAGATGTAGGGTCGGAATCCGCCGGTGGAGGAGTATCCTGCTGAGAGCGTGCAGTAAGGGATAAGGTCAGCAGCGCAAAAATTAAAATCGTCGTATTTTTCATTGGATGAAGAGTTAAAATATGAACTTCCGCCCTTGAACGGGATCGTCATTGTACCAACACCTCCGTAGCCTGCCGGCCGATCAGCTTCCAAACCCCATTTCGCTTCATCCAGATATCCGTATATCTTCTCGTCACCGTCTTCCCCAAATGATTCGCATTGTCCTTGGGCACCACCACTTCCTTTCCCATCGACATCGCGATATTTTCCACGATGACGATCTTTTCGGTCACCACGTCATAGCTGGAATACGAGATCTGAAGAGCGCGCGTAAATTGTTTGACCATCGCCAGCGTTGCGACGTGGTTGGCAGGATTGTTCACGACCGCCTCCGGCGCAAAAAAATTAAAAAAGGCGGCAGTGTCGCCTTTCAGAACCGCCGTCTTCATCCGCTCTTCCAGGTCTTTAATAACGGTAGTATCCGAAGCCTGCGCCTGCACGCTAAAACGGCCGAGAACCAACACAAAAAAGAATAGTTTACGCATAGATTAAAGGTGTTTTGTCAAAGGTAATCACAACCGGAAACACATCCCTGTTAACCGCTCATCCATTCCTGTCAACCACTCAATACATTCTTTCCAAAGCGACTACCTGTCCTAATTTCCCAACCTGTTCAGCAGTAGCCATCCACAAACACTGAAATTTATGATCTTGAAATAGTTGGGAAAATAATGGTAAATTTAAAAATGCGGTATTGGTGCTGGCTCATATTATTTCTATCGGCAAGGATGACCGAAATACAGGCCCAACCCACCAATGCCAAAGAGCTCCCCGCTAAATACAATATCCGCAACATCGATAACAACAATGGCTTGAACAGCAATGATGTTTACGCCATTACCCAGGACAGGAAAGGCTACATCTGGATCGGAACGGAAAAAGGTCTGCAGCGTTATGACGGTTTACGGTTCAAGGATTGTTTTACCGCCGCCGGCAACATAGGTTCACAGATAGTCTATTTCCTGTATCCGGACGATACGCAAGGCAGGATCTGGTATGACCAACCCGATAGACGCCTGCGACAATGGAGTTCTTTGACCAATGTATCGATAGAGATATCGCCGGGAGACCTGGTTCCCGACAATGCCGGCGCACAATACCGGGATTGGAACAAGAAGAACTGGACCATCGCGCACTATTGGCTGGACAGCAACCGGCAGGATGGCGACCGACAAGGCATCGCCCTGCTGAAAGAACCCGGCGATAGCCGGTATCGTCAGATCTCGTTTATCAAAGATGAACGACGACGCCAAACCTGGTTAATGGACTCCGCTTATGGATTGTTACTGCTAAACGATAACGACAGTACCCTCTCTTCCCCGGCATTCAATCCGGGGAACGATCCCTTGCTGGCCGCGTTAAAGACGAAGTCTCCTTTTTTCCGCAAAATAGCTACGGACCGGCACGGTAATATCTGGTTGTTAAGCTGGTCTGAACTGTTTTATCGCTACGATCGTTCGGCTCAAAAATTGTTCACCTATTCGCTGGCCTCGATCCTGGAGCAGGAAGGCAACCAGCCCACACTTCCCAGTTGGGTATCCGATATGCTCGTAGACGACCATGGCATCTTATGGCTGGCCACTGCCAAGGCCGGTCTGCTGCAATACGATTTCACGACGAACGGCTTTCACTACCTTCTAAGGCAGCCCGGCAACAACCTGGCCCTGCAATACAATCACCAGATCAACACCCTTTTCCAGGACAGGGAAGAGAATATCTGGCTCGGTACGGATAAAGGCATCTGCATTTTCAATCCCTACCGGCAATATTTCAGCACGCTCAGCAACCAGGATACCGGCAAGCCTTCCAGGGCGGTGAATGAAATAGTCAGCGCGCTACTCACCGCAAAAAAAGAGCTTTGGGTAGGCAGTTGGGGCGGAGGCATCAGCATATACGACACCGCTTTTCATCTCAAAAAAAAAGTTTTTTTCAACGGTCTACATGACGAGAACCAGGTATGGAGCTTCGTCGAGCAGGATGATGGAATACTATGGGCAGGTTGTCAGCACGGTTACCTGCATATCATCGATCCGGCCGGCCGCGTTCTAAAGACTATCCATCCGCCCGAAACGGAAGGCCGCACGATCAAATGCATGGCAAAAGACCGGGGAGGGAACACCCTACTCGGTTTGCACGACGGCAGGATCATCGTTTTCGACAAGCAACATGCGGGATTTATTACCTACAATAAAGCAGCCCAACCCGCTTCCATCAGGCTCTCCTCCATCCAGACCCTCTATGTCGACGACTCCCGAACATGCTGGGCCGGCACCGGGAACGGCCTCGGAGAATACGACCTCCAAAAAAAATGCTTCGTTGCCGTTTATCATCCCTATGCGGGGAGTGACGTGCGATGTTGGGGCATCAATCGCTATAATGATTCGTTACTCATCGTCGGGACGGAGAATTATGGCCTCTATTTTTTTAACCGGCGGACAAAGGTCTTCAGCAGGGTCCCTGTCAACGAGGAACAGCCCCACTGGTCCGTCTATGCGGTGGAAACGGATACACGGGGCAAAATATGGTTCAGCACCGATTATACCATCGGCAATTATGATCCTGCAAATAAGAAAGCGTTCGTCTGTCAGCCGGAAAAAGGGATGATCAATACTTCGTTCAGCGGTTGCTCTTTCCTGCATTCGCCTGCGGGGAAATGGATCACCTGGACCAGCGCTGAGATCGTGGCCTTCCTTCCGGACCAGATCGACGCCGTCCGGAAAAGGGCCGGGCCAGTCACTATCACGGGCTTTAGGGTCTTCTCCAATCCCCTGTTCATCGACTCCCTTATCGCCCGCCAAAATCCGGTTAGGCTATCCTATATGGAGAACTTCATCGGGATAGAGTTTTCCAACCTGCAATACTCCGATATCCAACGGACAAAATATTACTATCGGCTGGAGGGCGTCGATCCGGACTGGGTGTACGGCGGAACGCGCGGGTCTGCCGGCTATACCAACCTGTCGCCGGGTGACTATACCTTCCGGGTACGGATGGAGAACAGCGGCAGCGACGGGGATATCACCACCCTGCCGATCCACATCGCGGCGCCGTTCTGGGCTACGGTATGGTTCCGGACGCTTGTCGTGGCGGCGACGGCAGCCCTCATCCTGCTATTGGTCCGGTGGTATAACCGGAGCCTGCGGCAGGAAGCCAGTATGAAACAACAGATCGCCACAACGGAGATGATGGCCTTACGGGCGCAGATGAACCCCCATTTCATTTTCAACTGTATCAACAGCATCGATGCCCTCATCCAATCCAACGATAAATACCAGGCAACGGTCTATCTGAATAAATTTGCCCGGCTCATCCGTAATATCCTGGACAGCTCGAAACAAAATACGATAAGCCTTGCCCACGATCTGGAGACCCTGCAGTTGTATATCGATCTGGAACTTTTCCGCAACGAAAACAAATTCACGGCCGATATACAGATCGGGGACAACCTGCTGGAGGAAGATTGCCGGGTACCGCCATTGATCGTACAGCCCTATGTAGAAAATGCGATCCTGCATGGACTGCGGCAAAGGGAAGGGAGCAACGGCAGGCTAACCATTGTCGTCAGCAAAAAGGACGAACACCTTATTTATCTCATCGAAGACAACGGTGTTGGACGAGCCGCCGCAGGCAGCCGGCCCCGGCATCGCTCTTACGGCATGGAACTGAGCCGCGACAGGGTGAATCTTTTCAATGGGGAAGAAAGCATACCCGTTATCATAACAGACCTGGTGCAGGACGGGATTCCGGTCGGAACCCGCGTCCGGGTCTCGCTAAAAATCTTTTAGCCTTTTGTTTCCCAAATTTTCTTTAATTGTTTTTTACAGGAATTATCTCATTCAGGCAATTGATCGGGTGCAGACAATTGTTGCGCCCTACTTTCCAACTCTTTTTTGTAGATGTTCTGGATACCGTGCGCCCTGAACTTCTATCGTTGAAAAAGCGCTTTCGATTTCACCAAGATCCTCAGGCGTCAGACTTAGCGATTCAGCCTTCAGATTTTCTTCCAGACGATGAATTTTTGTGGTACCGGGAATAGGAACGATCCAGGGTTTTTGTGCCAATACCCAAGCCAGCGCGATCTGTGCGGGTGTTGCATTTTTCTTCCGGGCAAACTCGGTTAGCTTATCCACCACTACCTGGTTTGCCTTCCTGTTCTCCTCGCCAAAACGGGGAACGATATTGCGGAAATCTGTTTTATCGAACTTCGTATTCTCATTAATAGCGCCAGTCAGAAAACCTTTTCCAAGAGGACTGAACGGAACAAATCCGATTCCCAATTCCTCCAGGGTCGGTAAGATCTCCTTTTCCGGTTCACGCCACCACAAAGAATATTCACTTTGAAGTGCGGCAACGGGTTGTACTGCATGGGCACGCCTGATGCTTTGCGCGCCCGCTTCCGACATGCCGAAATACTTCACTTTGCCTTCACTGATCAGGTCTTTTACAGTGCCTGCGACATCCTCGATGGGCACATTGGGATCAACGCGGTGCTGATACAACAGGTCAATACGGTCTGTTCTTAGGCGCTTCAGCGCAGCTTCTGCAACATTACGGATATTTTCGGGTCGACTGTTCATGCCCAACTCTGTCTTTCCCTGCTCAAAACCGAATTTAGTGGCTATCACCACCTGGTCACGGATGGGAGCAAGGGCTTCACCGAGCAGATCTTCATTCTTGAATGGGCCGTAAGCCTCGGCGGAATCAAAAAAAGTGACCCCTAGTTCGAAAGCTCTGCGAATTAATTTAATGGCGTCTTCCTTATTGGTTTCAGGGCCGTAGCCAAAGCTCAAACCCATGCAGCCCAGACCCAGTGCAGACACTTCGAGGCTACTAACACCTAATTTCCTGTATTTCATTGTTTTATCGTTTATTTTGTAGAAATAAAGTAATATTTCGCCAAAGAGGCTCAAATATTCTATTCAAATTCCTGGCGCAAAGGTCGAGGTGATTATCGGGCTGACCGGTATACCAGTTACTGAATTATCTACCAAAATCACTGATTTGACCGGATATATGCACTATGCCAAAATTGAAGCGGTAATTTTGTATCATAAATAGTAAACAATGGATGAAATAGTAAAGCTGGAGAGCGTGGCCCAGTATAATGCCCTGAGAGGAGTGGAAACATTGCATCCACTGGTAACTGTTTTGGACTTATCGAAGGCCAGGCCAATGCCAGCGGCAAAATTCAACTTCGGGTTGTATGCGGTGTATTTAAAAGAAATAAAATGCGGTGAGCTGAAGTACGGACGCAGTCATTACGACTACCAGGAAGGAACGTTGCTATTTATCGCACCGGGACAGGTATTAGGTGTCGAACCTAATGTGAAAACTTTTCCAGCTAAAGGCTGGGCCTTACTATTTCATCCGGATCTCATCAAAGGCACTTCGCTGGGTAAACACATTCAGGATTACTCATTCTTTTCCTATGAAGTCAACGAGGCGTTACACCTTTCGGAAAGAGAGCGTCAACTAGCCCTGGATTGTTTTGCAAAGATTGAGTATGAATTACAGCAGTCGATTGATAAGCATAGCAAAACGTTAATTGCTTCAAATATTGAATTATTCCTGAATTATTGTAGTCGTTTTTACGATAGACAATTTATCACTCGCGACAATGTGCATAAAGGCATACTGGAAAAGTTTGAAAATTTGTTGAACGACTATTTTCAATCCGACAAACCGCAAATCTTAGGCTTGCCATCGGTTACTTACTGCGCCACTGAGTTGCATCTATCCACCAACTATTTTGGTGATTTAATCAAGAAAGAGACCGGCAAATCTGCACAAGATTATATCCAATTTAAATTAATTGCAAAAGCCAAAGAAAAGATATTTGAGCCGGATAAATCGGTAGGTCAAATCGCCTATGAGCTCGGATTTAAATATCCTCAGCATTTTACACGATTGTTTAAACAGCGTGTCGGATATACCCCCAACGAATACCGGGCGTTAAATTAGTAGTGAAGCAACCAAATGGCAACAGCCTCTTGTAGGAATAAGAGGCTGTTGCCAGGTAAGCTTATCCTTGTTATTGCGCAATTAACGTCCACTGCTGGTTATAGCTTGAATTGCTATACCATTGCTGCATCGATGAACCATTGGTGGTTTGACCACCCGTATCGAGACATTTACCGGTAGCGAGGTCAACTACTTTATAATAACCGCTTCCAACAGAAACAAGTGTCCACCGCTGGCTGTTGTTACTGCTTAAGGTCCGTTGAAGAACAACAGAACCATCGGTGGTATTGCTGCCTACATCAAGGCAATTCTTTCCGGTAGCGCAGCTTAATGTATAATAGCCCGCGGTATAGCTCACATTCCATTGCTGATTGGCGCTCGTACCACTCGCCCATTGAGCTACAGCTACACTATCCGCCGTGCTACCCAGGTTATCGAGCATAAGACCGCTGGCCCGGTTCTGCAGCTTATATCTTCCATCAGCAATTGGCCCCTGCCATTTTGGTGAGGCAGTAAGCCCCCACGCCCACCTGTACATGTTGGCACAACCCGGATTGACTTCCACAAGATTATTATTGGCCACGTACCAACGATAAGTATCGATATCGTTTACGCCGGACCAGGCAATCGACCCAATGGAATTGTCTTTTGAATAGGCCAGGCCCCCTGTTAAGAATGCCTGATCTACATATACTCCCGTATCCCATTGCCACCAGAAACTAATATTCCGATAGGTTTCAACACCTATTTCCGTAATGATAGTTCTGGAAGCGTATGATCCCGTTCTGGCCGATACGATGTTATAGTAACTCGACCATACATTATAGGATCCATAAAACCACCAATAGCAATGAAGCCCAAGATATTGGCTGGTTAACCGGCTATCAGCCCCTACCGCGGTTACATCGGCGGCATATCCCGTACCATCTAAAATACATTTCCCGGAAGCAGAGCTTAGCTTGGTCAGAAAATTTGCATACAAATTGCACAAGTCAGTACTGGAATAATCCACCGGCTCGTTGATGACTTCATACAATACGGCAGCATTGCTTTTGTATACCGTATCCACTGCTTTCCACATCGTATACCATTGCGTGGTGTCGGGTACATGATGTACGCTGATAGGCCAATAGCAAAGGACAACATTGCACCCGTTGCTTACAATCGCGTTGATGGCCGCCTGGTATACGGGCCAATAAGACGTGTTGCTTGCCGTCAAAGGGGTTATCGGCATTCGGACAGTCGTGCCACCGCTGGCCTTTAATGAATCAGAGATACGCTTTCCAACAGCAGCCGCGGCCATGGCCGTCGTTGTCGAGGTCAATCCGCTGGGCGTAACGACCCTCCCGGAGGCATCGTTCCCATTGGGATCTGCCCAGTTAATTCCCCGCAAAGAATTCGTGTTCGTAAGCAGGCTCCTGGGGGAAGTGGAACCCGGATTGGTCTGCGTTTTTAGTGAAACTGTTTCTTTTCTGGAACAGCCGGCTAATAATACGAGACAGCAAATTACCTGAATAAGAGGATTTTTTTTCATATGACTGTGGTTTGATGACTTAATAGCCTGGATTGTTTGGAAGCAAATTCTTATTTATATCTATATCCGATTGAGGAATAGGCCATAACCACCCTTTTGAAGCATCAAAAGTCCTCGTTTCCTTTTTGACCTGGCTAAATGTCCATGTTGCCGAACTGGAAGGGTTTGACAGCAAGGATTTATCATAGCCATATACATCATGCACCAGCGTAGCGTCCTGCCATCTTAACATATCGGCATAACGCGTCCCTTCATTATAAAATTCTACCCTCCTTTCGTGACGCACGATAGCCCTGAGCTGAGTCTGACTCAACCCTGATCCCTCCACAGATTCCACTGTTGGCATACTTACCCTGGCTCTGACTTTATCGATCAACGTATAAATTTCCTGATCTGTACTCCCGGATTCGATCAGCGCTTCTGCACGCATCAGGTAAATATCTGCATAACGCATCAGGATCGTGTTAAGAGCATCATTATTAACATCTGCGATACCAAGACTGGCATATTTGCGCGGCCGGGCGCCGCAAGGCACCTGGTCAAGAGCAGGTATGAAGGTGGATGAACCGAATTGCGAGCCCGGCAATACTACCGATGCGGCTAACCGCGGATCACGATTCGTAAAAGGATCCTGTGCATTATAACCTGAGGATGCATTGTCAATAGGCAATCCATTCGTCATGTAATAAGAGTTGATCATATCGGAGGTAACATTCCCTGTGGGCCAGCTGCTAAGCGACAAAGCTGCCGACGGCCATGGTTGAGCTTGCGTTGTAAGGATATATTGAATATCAAAAATAACTTCTATATTGTCTTCGTGGGATTCATCGAATGTGTTTGCATAGTCGGTATATAAATCGTATACTTTCAGGTTGATGACATCCAGGGCTGCCTGCGCAGCATCGGCCCATTTTTTGTTATAAAGCAAAACCTTTGCTTTATAAGCAAGGGCGGCTCCCTGGGTTGCACGCCCTACATCCGATCCCGAATAAGAAGTAGGCAGGGCGGAAGCGGCAGCCGTAAAGTCTGCAAGAATCTGCGTAAGCACGTCAGCTTTGGCAGTTCTCGACACATAAGCGTCCGACAATGCCAGCACTTTCGTAATAAGGGGTACATCCCCGAAATAAGTGGTCAGGTCGGTATAGGCATACCCCCTCAGAAATTTAGCTTCGGCAGACATGGCCGTTTTGACGGCATCACTTACGGTAGCAGTGCTTATGTCCTGCAAAAATTCGTTTGCCCTGGCGATAATGGTATAATCCTGCGTCCATTTGGCGCCGGGCCCCCAACTCGACGAGTTGGTAAGCCATTCGCCAATTTCTTTTGATCCCTGCCAGGAGTCCTGGCAATACCCATTATCGGACATAAAATCGTACTGATAAAAATGGGAGGGAGTCGCATTGGGCTGAATAGCATTGTAAATTCCTATCAGGGCCATTTTACACTGTGCCTCATTCTGATAGAACGTAGCAGGAGACAGCGTGTCCTTTGGCGTTTTATTTAAAAGATCCTTTTTACAACCCGATAAAGACAATACAGAAAGGAAAAGAATAATTTTATGTATATTTTTCATGACCAGCTTTTTAAAAGTTAACATTTACACCCATCGTCATTACGCGAACTTGCGGGAAGGCCTCAGCCCTGACCTGATCGGTGGTCTGCTCCGGATCAAAACCTTTGAATTTCGTAATGGTAAAGGCATTTTGTATATTTCCATAAAGCCGGAGGGATTTGATGCCAGCCCTGGAAAGGATTGTTGGGCTTATGGAGTAGCCTAATTCGATGTTCTTCATACGTAAATAGGAAGCATTCTCCATGTAAAAAGACGAATGAATACCGTTCCGAACGCCATCTAAGGTCAGCCGGGGTAAAGTATTGGAGGGGTGCTCAGGTGTCCATCTTCCCTTCCACCAGGAGCCCATATTGGCAAAACCGCTGAAAGGACTGGCGATCTCATAGTAAGTATACCCCTGAATGCCCTGAACCCCTTGTAAGAATATCCCCAAATCAAACCCTTTCCATTCTACATTAAAGTTGAAGGCATAGGTCAGATCAGGAAATTGGTTTCCTATTATTTCCCGGTCATTATTCATGTCAACGATATTATCCTTGCCCAGGTCCTTATACTTGATGTCCCCGGGTTGTGCGGTAAAGTTGGCTACCTGGACTACTCCTGGTTTTATCGTGTATGTACGATTGGCATATGCAATTGACGGATCGCTGTTATTTTGCCAGGTGAAATCCGAGATTTGGTAAATTCCGTCCATTTTGTATCCGTAAAACGAATTGATAGCGGCGCCTACTTTTATAGCTTTAGGAGAGGTAAGCTGCTCAGCGACATTCATCTTCGTTATTTTATTTACGATATGAGAAGCATTGACAGTTGCTCTTAATTTGATACCATTCGAAAATTCTGTTCTGTAGGTTACAGAAGCTTCAATACCCTTATTCTGCACCTCACCTGCATTGGCATATGGGGCACCTTCAGCCATCGTAAGTGGTATTTGTTGGATCAGCAATAAGTTCTTGGTTCTCTTGTCAAAATAGTCCGCGGTAATTTCAAAATTATTTTTGAAAACGATATCTGTACCAAAGTCCAGCTGCTGCGCGGTTTCCCAGGTCAACTGCTTATTGGTCATCTGAGTGATAGCCACTCCGGAATATAAGGTGCCGCCAAGCGAGTAGTTCTGCCCCGATGTTAAAACATCACTTCCGTTGTAGAACGTATTAATATTTTGATTGCCCAATCGACCCCACGAAGCACGAAGCTTAAGATGGTTCAGCCAGCTCAGGCTTTCCATAAATCTTTCCTTTGATATCACCCAGCCTCCGGAAAAAGAAGGGAAAGTGCCCCACTGGTGCCCCTGGGCAAACCGGGATGAGCCGTCTCTTCTGATATTTGCTTCAAACAGGTATTTTCCGTTGAATCCATAATTCAGGCGTCCAAAGTAGGAACGCAATCCAAGATCGTAGCTTCCTGCATTATTTGTTTGGGTAGAAGGGTCTCCCAGACTGAGCACCCGTTGCGTGTTATTAACAAAGTTAGAACGGTAGCCACTTTCCCAATCATACTTGAATTCCTCTTCGGAATAACCCCCGAGTACACCGATCTCGTGTTTGCCGAATGATTTGTTATACTTCAATAGGGAAGTCAACATAGTTTGAACATCTGTGTGATTGGTGACAGTTAAATTTGAAACCAGATTGGTGGTAGTCCCGCTTTCGTTATACAATGCCACATTCGCATGAAAAGCATTTGCCTTTGTAAATGTTACATTATATCCATAGGTAACCTGGGCGCTTAAACCAGGCAGGATCTTATATTCACCTTCTGCCTGTCCGCTGAAATTGTAACGGTTTGTCAGCGACGTGCTACCTTCTTTAATTTCACCATAGAAGTTTCGCTCTCCATTAACGGATACCCATTGTCCCGCCGCATTTTGCAAAGGATGAATAGGCGCCAATGTTGAGTACCACTCGGCACTCCACAGATCCGTTGGTTCATTTTTCGTCCCAAGATTACCGGCTAGCTTTCCTGAAATTCTCAACCTTTTATCTTTTAAGAAATACGCATCGATATTTGACCGGAAATCCGTTTTCTTATAACCAGTCCCTACCAAAACGCCATCCTGATTCAAATGGCCAAGCATAAATGCATAGTTAATATTGTCACTTCCGCCTGTGAGACTGAGCCGGTGATTTTGAATATTCGCCTTTCCATAATACACTTTAAAATAATCGATGTCAGGATACATGACATTATTATGGGCTGCATATTTCGCAATGGTAGAGTCGGCATATATGGTGGTGCCTCCTGAATTTATAGATGCCTCATTATAAAGCGTCGTATAATCTACGGAGTTCAGGACATGTGGCAACCTGGTTGGATCCTGCCTGCCAATATAGGCGTTATAATTAATCCGTAAAGTGCCGGCGGTGCCTTTTCTGGTAGTAATCAGAATTACGCCATTGGCGGCCCTGCTGCCATAAATAGAAGAGGAAGCGGCATCTTTCAACACAGAGATGGATTGAATGTCGACAGGATTGACATCGGTCATACTTCCCGGGAATCCATCAATTAATACCAAGGGGGTATTATCACCGAATGTGCCTACACCGCGTATGTCAATTACGGCGCCATCATCTCCGGGCTTTCCTGAACTTTGCAGCGCATATACGCCTGAAACGGTCCCCTGCAAAGCCTGGCCCGTATTGGTCAATGGCCGGGTTGCCATATCGTCCATTTTAACGACTCCGACCGATCCGGTTAAATTCGCCTTCTTTTGCGTACCATAGCCTACTACTACTACATCGCTCATGGAAGCCTTGAGTTCGCTTAAAACTACGGAGATGTCGGAAGTTTTCGTAACCTTTACTTCAACATTCCGGTAACCGACATAACTAATTTCCAATACATCACCGGGGTTCGCATCAATTCTGAAATTACCATTATCATCCGTTGTGGTGCCTTTTCCGGTTCCCTTTATTACAACTACAGCCCTGGGAACAGGTTGTCCATTTCTGTCAACCACTTTTCCGGTTACCCCCATTTGGGTTTCAAGCAATGTAGCTTCTGTGGTGATATTCTTCTGAGGTGGTATTACCGTAACTATATTTTTCGACCATTCAAAAGAAGCGCCTGATTGTTTACTTATTTCGGAAAGAAGTTGTTTTAGCTGAAGTTTCTTATTCGATACTTCCACAGACTCATTTATATTCAACTCTGTAACATCGTAAGCGAACCTCACTTTTGTTTGAGCCTCCACGACAGTGAATAACTCCGCTAACGAAAATGTCTTTTTACTGAGTTTAATAATGGCGCTGTTGGAATCCTGATCCATACCGGCATGTCCGGCTTTTGCATTTTGGCAAAGAGAAATCGTTGTCATAAGGAAAAGAAGGTACAATACTTTCCCTCTGAGTATGCTACAAGTACTCATGGCAGTTTTAGTTTTAGTGTTATTAGTGAATCGTTATTACATTTCCATTGGTTGTATAGGAAAGGTTTTTTGACAAGCAAATACTTTTTACGATTTCTTCGGGAGAAGTATTTGTAAAAGATCCTTTAAATTTGAACGCCGTTTTATGACTTTTGTTTATTAATCGAATATTGTAAATCTTATCAAAGCGGTCAGCTATTTCATTAAAATCCGCATTCTTAAATACAACAATCCCCTGTCGCCATCCTGTTTCTTCATCTATATCGTATTTCTTTTTCTCCAACGATAAATCGGACTTGTTAAAAACACCCATTTCGGAGGGGGTCAATTCCAACGTTTCTCCTGACCCCTGCTTATTGACAGGGTCATCGATCCTGGCCAACCTAACCTTACCGGTAACCAATGCTACCTTTACCTGGCTTTTATCCGGGTAACACTGCATATTGAAAGAAGTCCCCAGTACAGTGATCGTCAGATTTTTGCTGCTTACATGAAAAGGACGCTTAGGGTCATTTTGTACCCGAAAGAACGCTTCGCCGGTCAATTGCAATTCCCTGGAGGATCCCGTAAATTTTGACGGATAGGTTAACTTACTATCGGCATTCAACTCTACTTCCGAACCATCCGGAAGCGTAATTTTTGCGCGTTCGCCCTTGGGCACATATTTTTCTACCAATAGCTTATTTGCCGGCTCACCGGAAGCAGACAAAATCTTATTTTTCTGTAGGGCTATATACACAACGGAACCTGCTGTTACTACCATTAACGCCACTGCCCCAATTATTCTTTTTCTGAGTTTTCGTGCTTTATAGCCGTTCTCGATGATGGTTATACCCGGTTCTTCACTATTGACGCTTTCCTGAAAAAAATCATCATCCATTGACAGGTCATTTAATGCCTGGGCAAAACGCTGCTGTTCTTTCTGGAATTCAGTCTCAGAAATCCGTACGGAAAAGGCATCAATATAATTGTTTGCTGATATAGCTACGTCCAGCTTTTCAGGGTGAAGTCCCAGCCATTCCGTCCAAAATTGAATATCCGCCTCATTTTCCCTGAAATAATAGCGCAGATACGACTCATCCGTAACAAAATCCTCGACGCTGTATGATAAATAGTCCTTCATTCCTTCATTGCTTAATAACATGACGGAGGAACAGGAATTTTTTACCGTAAATTTTTAAGATTTTTTTAAGAAGCATGCTTGACGGAGAAATAGTGCCGGAGGCGTTCAACGGCTTCATACATGCGGTTATAGATTGTACGTTGTTCACAATCAAGTAGTTGGGCGATTTCTTCGTAGCTTTTATTTTCAAAAAAACGCAACCGTATTGCCTCTTTTTGTTTATTAGTTAAATGCGACAGCGCTTCCTGAAGGGTTTTCCTGGTTGCTTCCTGCTCCTGAAAAGCAATAATGACTTCCTCATAGGAAAATTCATGTTCGGCATCCATCGTTAAGAGGGTGCTGTCAAGCAGAGACTCTTTCTTTAAAGCATCAATGATCTTTCTACGAACACAGGTACTGAGATACCCGCCAACAGAAGTTACAGAGGGGAGTTTGTCGCGATTAACCCAAATACTGATGAATGCTTCGTGAATACTGTCTTTTACCATATCCCGACGCGTACAAATAGCGAAATTTGTAGAAAAGAGATAGTGATAAAATGAATTATACAGCTCTTTCAACGCATTAGCGTCCCCTGCACGCATGCAGTTCCAAAGCTCAGTAATTTTGGATGTTTGCAATTTAATCAATATGGCAAGCGAATAAAATAATTGTCAAATTAGCATTTATTTTTATTTCACCAAAGTTTTTTATAGATTATTATCTTGTATTTCAAGCGCCGGGCCTAATTGAAGGATTGCCGGAACTCCATCGGCGACAGGTTTGTCTTTGTCTTGAAGAGTTTGCTGAAGGACTGCAAATGCTCGAAGCCCAGTTCATAAGCGATCTCGCTGACCGAGAGGTTGGTGGTGGATAGCTTTTCCTTTGCCAGTTCGATCAGCTTGTCATGCAGATGCTGCTGTGTGCTCTGGCCCGTTAAGGATTTGAGGAGACCGCTCAGATAACCCGGCGAGATAGCCAGGGTTTCCGCAATATGAGCTACGCTGGGCAGACCTTGTTTTGCCAGAGCGCCGCTGCTGAAGTAGCCCGAAAGGAAATCTTCCAGGCGCGTCAGTATTTCATGGTTGGCGATCTTGCGCGTGATGAACTGACGCTGATAGAACCTTTCCCCGTAAGTGAGCAGTAATTCCAGCTGGGCGATGATCACGTTCTGGCTGAACCGGTCGATATTGGCATGATACTCCTGCTCTATTTGGTCAGCGATGCCCGTGAGCATGGTTTCTTCCTTGTCGGAAAGATACAGGGCCTCATAAACGGAGTAATGGAAGAATTCGTACTGTTTGATGATCTTCGCCAGTGGCGTGTTCCATAAAAAATCCGGGTGGATCAGAATCATCCAGCCTTTAGGCCGGTGCCGCGGCGTCACGCCTTTTTCAATCTCAATGCCGAATATCTGGCCGGGCGCCATAAAGAACAATACCCCTTCGTCAAAGTCAGTGGACTGCTGCCCGTATTTGAATTTGGCATTGTGCACCTTTTTCAGGGAAATGGAATAAAAGTCATAGATAAGGCTGAACGACCCTTCGGCGATGGGCAGGGTAACGGCATCCATGCGTACCAGGCTGATGAGCGGGTGCTCCGGCTTGGGCAGGCCCGCCGCCCGGTGATATTCAGTGATCGTTTTGAATCGGAATTGCTGAGGACTGTTCATAGGATAATTTACTTATTTTTTATAATAGGCTTCGGCAAATTCTTTGGCAAATCCGGCCAGTTTCACTTTTCCCATTGTTGGCTGGCTCCGGTGAAAATTTTCCAGTGCCTTACCACTATGCATCGCAGCCTGCATTTCCACCAGGGTTTCGGCCAGTTTTTGCGGTACTTTGGCCATTTTCAGTCCCTGCAGCATTTGTTTATCCGAGAGCAATACCCATTTCAACCAGGGCTTGCCCACCGCGGCGCCGATGATCCGGGCGGCTTCATTACAGGTCATTTCCTCGCTGCCCACATACCGGATCGTCGTTTTATCGGGATGCAGCAGCAGTTCCTCCGCAATAGCATCCGCAATATCTTTCGGCGAAACAAAAACAGTCCGGTCTTCCCCGCCATAGTTCCCCATCAGCAGGCCGGTCTTCCCGGTCAGCAGGGCCCAGAGACCGGAATAGCGCAAGGTGAGGAATTTACCGATCAGCCCCTTGCCCCTGATCAGACCCATCGATTGATAGAAGTTGGTGTAAAAGGACGCAGGCCGCATAATGGTGATGGAGGCGCCGGTTAACCCATCAAAAGCATCTTCGACATTTTCGCCCTGGACGAGATTGGCCGCCCAGCCGCTCATGACCACCACCCGCTTCGTTTCAGCCTGCTTCAGGGCCTCTGCATAATTTTGTGCCATCCGGCGTAAATAGTCGCCCAGGTCAGGCTCGGTAAAGCTCAGGGGAATCATCGCGTAGACCGCATCCGCGCCGGTAAATGTTTTGGTGAGGAAATCGACATCCGCAATCGAGCCAATGGCAGCGGTAGCGCCAAGGGCCCCGATGGCAGCCATTTTTTCCGGGTTGCTGCTGATGACCGTTACAGAATGTCCCTGTCCAACCAATAGTTGTGTCAGCGGCTTACTGATATTGCCTAAAGAACCGGTAAGGATGATTTTCATAGGTTTTATTTAGCTTGATGATTGGCGTAAATGCCTTGTTCCAGGTCGGCGAGCAATGTTGGTTGAGTGGGGTGCCAATTCAAACCTTCCCGTGTTAATTGGTTCGACGCCGGACAATCTAACGCCACGATACCGCCAACCCAGCCAAAATGCGTAGCCGCTGCTTCAGGTGATACAGACGTCACCGGAATGTTCAGCTGTTTTCCTATAGCCTCCGCAATAGCCTTGAACGCAATGCCTTCTTCGCCCACGCCGTGGAATCTCCTGCCTGCTACCGCATGCTCCAATGCCAGCCTGTACAAATGGGACGCGTCCAGCCGGTGCACCGCATTCCAGCGGTTGAGCCCCTCGCCGATATAGGCGGAAACGCCTTTTTCCCGGGCGATGTTAATGAGTATAGGAACGAAGCCATGCAAATCGCCCTCACCATGAACGGACGGTGACAAGCGAACTACCGACGCAGGTACGCCCAGCGCCGCTATGGCGTCTGCCGCTTGCTCCGAAGCCCGTGGCCACGAGGGATTGAATGGAGGTATGATAGTTTCGGTAGCGAGACTGCCCGGGCTAACCAGCGCGGTACCGGACGTCACGATTAAAGGGCGGTCAGAGCCTGCCAATACGTTGCCGATAACCTCGATAGCCAGCCTGTCTACTTCGCAGACCTCCTTAAACCGGGTAAAATCGTGGATAAAACCCGCATGGATCACGCCATCCGACGCGGCGGCGCCACTCCTCAGACTGTCCAGATCTTCGAGGTCACCGCGGTGAACTTCCGCCCCCGCCGCGTTCAGCGCACTGGCTGAGGCATCCGATCTGGCCAACCCCAACACCTGGTGACCGGCACTTATTAATTCCTGCACGATGGCAGAACCTATGAAGCCTGTGGCTCCTGTGACAAATACGCGCATATTCTGATTTTTTTATGATACAAATGTCGTTCGCATTTATCTGATTGATTTAGCCAGATCTGCTTTTGGTTTAGCCAAAACCACAAACCAAAGCGCCAATAGCCATCGTCGCGTAATTTTGACCCGGAGGCTGAGCCATACAGACAAGTAAATTGAGCCGTAAGAGAAATCGACCACAGAGCACAACCCCCGATCTTTGTGTCGTTAATCTATAAAATAACAACAATGTCAACAATTACAAAAATAGCCCTGGGCAAAAATGGTCCACTCGTATCTAAACTCGGATTAGGCTGTATGCGCATGTCATCCGTTTGGGGTGGTCCCGTAAACGATGAAGGTGAAAGTATAGCTACCATTCAGATGGCATTAGACAACGGCATTAATTTCCTGAACACCGGGGATTTTTACGGCAGCGGCCACAATGAGCTGCTTGTCGGCGAAGCCATCAAAGGCAGAAGGGACGATGCGTTCATAAGTGTCAAGTTTGGCGCGATCTTCTACGGCGGTCAATGGCTTGGATTGGACCTGCGTCCCATAGCCATTAAGAACTTCATCAACTATTCTTTGGTGCGTTTGGGTGTAGAGACCATTGATCTTTATCAGCCATGTAGACTGGATAATAGCGTTCCGATGGAAGATGTGATAGGAACCGTCGCCGATCTGATCAAAGAAGGCAAGGTGCGTTACCTTGGCGTGTCTGAGATAACCGCAGAGCAACTGCGGAAGGCCCATAGCATATATCCCGTAACAGCATTGGAAATAGGCTATTCATTGGCCGATCGCCAGATAGAAAGTGACCTCCTTCCCGCGGCGAAAGAACTGGGTATTGGAGTGGTAGCCTTTGCCAATACGGCCGAAGGGCTGCTTACCGGTGAGATGAAAGCGCCTCTTGCGGCCAATGCCTATCACAACCACTTCCCGCGTTTTCAGGGAGAGAATCTGATAAAGAACCTGGAGAAAGTCGAAGTATTAAAGAAAATGGCAAAGGAAAAAGGATACACCCCGACACAATTGGCGATCGCCTGGGTAAATGCACAAGGCAATGATATCATGCCATTGGTAAGTATGAGCCGGAGGTCAAGGCTCCCGGAAAATATACAAGCTATGGGGATCGTCTTCACTCCGGGAGAGATGAATACCCTGAACGCGCATTTTTCGCCGGGCGCGATAGCCGGTGGCACGTATCTGCAGAGATAGTAGGTCTGCGCATAAAGCCCGAATTTATATACCTTTACGTAGTGACGAATCCAACCGAAATAATCCCGGGAGTTCTCTTTTATTCTTTTCTTTCGACAGTGCGAAAGGAGAAAGCATGTTTTTTTGGACACAATACCCTGGTATTACAGGTTTCAGGGCAATTTACGTTGGAAACGTCCAGCCAAAGAATTTCGATGAGTAGGGGCGAGATGTTGCTGATCCGTAAAAATCAACTGGGGGAAATTACCAAGACACCTCCGGACGGTGGGGATTACCAAACCATTGTCATTTGCCTGCAAGAAGACCTGCTCAGGAAGATTGCCCTCGAGGAGCAAATTGAGATAGGGCAAAAATACACTGGCCAACCCAACATTCTCATTCCCGGAAACGATTTTCTGCATGGCTTTTTCCAATCCGTGATACCCTATGTCCGCAATTCGGAAGAAAAGATAGCGACTTCGCTGGGCATACTAAAAGTGAAAGAAGGGGTGCAATTACTGCTGCATGCCATGCCCGGGCTCAGGGAATTTTTATTCGACTTTTCCGAACCCTATAAGATCGATCTGGAAAAATTCATGCTCAGCAATTTTCATTTCAATGTCCCTGTTGAAAGATTTGCAGAACTCACGGGAAGAAGCCTTGCGGGATTCAAGCGTGACTTCCAAAAAATATTCGGCATCTCACCCCGGCAATGGCTACAGGAAAAACGGCTTACGGAGGCCCGCCATCTCATAGAAAAAAAGAGCAAGAAGCCATCTGCCATCTACCTCGACTTAGGATTTGAAAGTCTCTCTCATTTCTCGCACTCTTTTAAGAAAAGGTTCGGCAAGGCGCCCACCGAATGGTTATAGTAGCGCGGCTCCAGATTCCATCAAATCTCCTTATTCCCGGAGGATCCTGGCACACATCCACAGGACGCTGGCTGTGCTGAACGTCCATATTTCCTTATAGGTCGCATTCACCTGCATAGGCATATAAGGTTCATCATCATTCTCAAAGGTCTCGATGCCCACAGGCACAGCTCCTACAACATCACCCGCATAACCACCGTACAAAGGTGGATAATCATATCCGTCCCCAAAAATGGTGCTCATGGCGAATGGGTTAAAGCCGACGATATATTCCAGCTGCCGGGTGCCGATCGCTCTAAGTCTTTTGTCGCCCAGGAGGTCCGCGAGTATTAAGGCTGCTTTGGCTTTTCCCATCAGTACGGCATGAAATCCCCGGAATTGGTAAGCCACCGGGAAACGGCGCAGGTAAAAGTCGTCACCAAGATGGATCCCATTTGTAACCTGTGCATTATATTCTTCCATGGAGGGCATGCCGACCTTATCGCCTTCATGATAGATGCCCGAAAAATCGGCGTTGTTCAGTTGATAGACCGCGGCTGGTAAGATGCCATACGGTGCCATTACAGTCGCGATATCTTTCAGGTAATCGCCATAAGCCCGGCAGGCCTCCTTCCAGCGTGCGGCATCGGCATGCGAGGGCGCATCCGTGAGCAACATCGCCAGGCCTTCCACCATCAGTTGTTCATCGCTGCGATGGGAATATTCCAGGATCCGTTTTTTTGTTCTGGACTCGTAAAAAAATCCATACAGCGGTATCGACCAGTCGCTACGGCGTTCGAGTTGCTGGCAGTCCATCACGACGCGGGCATATTGAACGGCGCGATCCAGATACCTTTTCTCCCCGGTCAGGCGGTATAGACACATAGCCGCGACGGTAGCCTGCCCATGCAGATCGACTTCGTTCTTTTCTGTAATTGCAGTGCCCAGCATTCCGTCTGCGAAGTCGAAGTCTTCAATTGCCGCCTTCCGGCAGAGCCCGCTGAATACAGGGTCCGTCTCTGAATAGACCGGCGCCGCATTGGCGCAAAAGGCGGCCCCGATAAAGTTGTCGGCGGGGTTATTTGTCGCCTTGCCTTGCATGTCGTCCTTCGTCCCGGTGATATTATCCGACCAGATTCCCATGATGAGGCCGCCATCGCGATAGCCATCGCCAAACCGGGTCTGCAGGGTCCAGTCAAGTCCCCAACGCGCCTCTTCCAGCAACCGTTTGTAAAGTTCGGGCTGTTTGTATTTCATCGTTTTGGCCAGTTCCAGCATAGCCATGCCGCCGCGGGCGGTATTGCCCACCCCCTGTGTGACGTCTGCCGCATCGTGCCAACCCCCGCTGACATTCAGCTTTCGCCCATCCGGGTGTACACAAACGGCATCGAGATGGCAGGGTCCGTGGATGCCCGGCTGATCATAGCCGCAGCGTTCCGCGTAGAAGAAATTGAGTGTATGCCAGGCCGTGGCGAGCCAGGCGTCATTGCCGATCGGGAAAGGCTTAGTCATTCTATCACCCGCTTTGATGGTATAGTAGCCGGGTGTGTTTAAGTTGCTGAAGTCCAGCTGAACGAAGCCGCTATCCAGACGTTTGCCTTCGCCGGAGAAAACGACCTGCTTTTTGTCGTTTAGCAGTTGAAATTTTCCATCAGGCACATTTTGTATCAGCGCCTGTTTAACCGAATTGAGGGTATACCCGCTATTACTAAATGCGATCGCGTTTTTCCGAAGCCCGAATCCGCGGGTATTATCGGCTTCAACCTGTTCGATCCGCATGTCGTCAACATAAAGCCGCATCTTCTCGGACGCTCCCTTCGGAGAGCCCGTGAGCATGATATTGACGCCCAGCCCAGTGACGGAATCGCGGTACAAGTCGGGAAGTTCCCAAACAATGCGCTGCCATTTGCCGGGATATACATTGACGAAATGCTGGCCCTCAAATCGACCCGGCGTCGGCATCACATGCTTACCTCCATTGTAGAGGGTGCAGCCAATAAAAAAGGAATAAAACCCGGCGCCCTCTCCGTACACCCATACCGAAAAGCGGTTGTAGGCGCCCAGGTTCTCGCCTTTTAGCGGCCGGATCACTTCCGCAGCGCCATAGCTTCGATTGCTAGGGTTCTTGACGGCTAGCGAGGTCGGCGTTTCCAGCACAATACTTCCCTTGCCGGATATGCTCTTCGTCGAATCGATCGAAGCGGTGCCCGGCCCTTTGAAAGCCAGCGAATAAAAGTCCTCTGCCAATGGCAGGCTTCTTGACAGCATCGGCTTTTTCTTTAGCCACCTTCCCATACCGCCATTGGCGGAATCGGGCTTCATGACGGTCCTTAAATGATCACTCTCCTTGAGTTGTTTGAGCAGAAAAGCGTCCTGAGCGAAAAGGGAATGGGTGCTAACGATAAAAAAAATCAGCAGGCCTTGTTTTGGTAGATGCATGGTTTTACGATAGGTACAAATGTATTAAATTTAGGTCTGGGGTGGACAGAAAGCTTGTTTGCTACAAAAGTGCAATGCATTCGATAGACACTAAGATGCCTGCAGGAAATGGCATTACTTGAGGGGTGCTTCGAGCCGGAGCATTGGCGGGGAAGACCTCACCATAAACTTTATTCAGAATTGCGAAGTCATTACCGGTAACCATAAAAACAGTTGTCTTCACGACCTTTTCAAGCCCACTTCCGACTTCTTCCAGTAAGGTTTTTATATTCAAGAAAGATTGCCTTGTTTGTTCTTCGAAACTTTCACTGAGCTTGCCAGTTAAGGGACTAAAACCAGCAGTTCCTGACAGAAAGACAAACTTGTCGGCAATAACCGCCTGAGGAAATACCTCAGACATACGGGGAACTTCGGCAGAATTATGATTTTTTCTATTTTCCATATTAAAGTTTTTAAAAGATGACGAGCATCAAACCGGATCACCATTCCCATCCGTCGCAAACGACTCCGACTGGAACGCCGTAAATACCCCAGCCCAGCGGCCCTCCGAAGGGAAGTAAAACAGTAGCCCCCCATCCTGATAAATGCCATTGTCTTTATAAAAGCTCCCCTTTGGATTGCCCTGGTTCATATGAATATCATGTACCCCTGTACTGGGATTGATCTCGGGAAAATACTGGTCCGCTCCGCTGGCGTCCAGCCAGTGCTGGCCAAAAGCATATAAGACGGCATCGGCATCCTGGATCGCCTGCTCCACCAGCAGGTCCAGTTGATCGTTCAGGTCATTACTATTGCCCGTCGAGGTGCCAGGCAACGGTACCATTTTGGTGACGTCGAACAGTTTTTCCCGCACGAAGTCGAGGGCAATCCCGCCGGGCTTGGAGGCAAGGGGCTGAAAAACGTCCGGCAACCCCGCTTTAAGAATTGCATCGGTGATGGTGTGCTGAAAATTCAGGTCGGCATAGTACAATACCTGGCTAGGAGGAGTGGCGGATTGCGTGTTGATGGCAATGCGCTGAGGGTTGCTGCCGCGATTGACCAGCATTTGATAGTGTTCACTCGTTTTGGTGGCCAATTGCCGGTCAAAAACCTTCGCTTTGAGGACGCCGTAATATTTGATGGGCATAGAACAAAATTTAGTTCTACAAGGATAATGGATTTTTCATTCCCCGCCAACGGTGGAAACACTATTCGGCCAAGACTGGCACAATACCCCCAACTTCATCAGAGCTCTTTCGTTTTTTTTATCCCACATATTACAATAACTAATGCGTATAAAGTTCTTATAATCGCCTTTAGCAGAGAATATTTCACCCGGCGCAAAGCTAATCTTCTGATCCAGGGCAGCCTCTTGTAACTGCACAGAATTAATATGCTCAGGTAGTTCAACCCAAATAACAAGCCCACCAAGTGGACGGGTAATCTTAGTGCCTTGGGGAAAATACTGTTCTATTTGATGGATCGTGCGGACTAAATTTTTATGCAACTCATTTCTGAATTTTTGCAAATGCCTGTCATATAAACCCGTATTTAAAAGTTCATATAAAACCTGTTGGGTAAAATTACAAGATGCCAGGTTGGTCATTGATTTAAAGCGTTCCACCTCGTAAATAAATCTGCCCGGCGCGCACCAGCCCAAACGAAATCCAGGAAACAGCGATTTGGAAAAAGAATTGCATAACAGAACCCATCCATGAGTGTCGTATGTTTTAATCGTATCGGGCCTGTTATGCTCAAAGAAGATATCACCATAAATATCGTCCTCTATTACAGGCAGTTTCATCTTGTTGGCGAACCTTGCAATTTCCTTTTTTTTCTCACTGCTCAAACAAACGCCGTTGGGGTTATTAAAATTGGATACCAGTACACACGCTTTTATTTTCAGCTTACTGCATGCATCCTCTATGTCTTCTATATTAATGCCCGTTTGCGAATGGCATGGAATAGCAACTACCTTTAAGTTTAAAAACTCCAAAGACTGCATAATGCCATAATAACAGGGCGCTTGCACCAACACTGTATCGCCCGGTTGTGTAACTGCTTTCAAACAAAGATTAACTGCCTCAATAGCTCCGTTGGTGATGATAACGTCATCTGCGTGCAGCAAACCTTTCCACGTAAAAGACCTTTTGGCTATCGCCTCTCTTAATTGGCTGCTTCCTTTCGGCTCTTCCAGTGACAAATAACTACCGCTTATATTCCGCGAACCATTTTGTATAGCTCGTTTAATACTATTAAAAGGCAATAACCTATGATCAGGAAGGGCATTGGCGAAGGAAACGAAATTTTTCCCCGACCCTTCTTTTCGAAGCTTTTGCAGTAATTTATCCGTATGAACAGTCCGCTCGGAAAGAGAAACCGGGATGGTTTGGGGAAGTGGCAGATGTTGCTTCGATTGATAATTTACAAAATAACCTGATTTTTTCCGGGAACTGACAAGTCCCTTATCCTGCAAATAAATGAATGCCTGCAATATGGTGCCTATGCTTATTCCGCTTTGTTTATGTATGCTGCGCAAGGATGGGAGTTTATCCCCGGCCTTATAAACTCCTTTTTCAATCATGGCGCTCATTTTTTTTGCCAGGCCGACATATATAGGTTCCTGCATAGATAGACATTTTATGAATCAATCTGTTATAGCCAAATATACACAATCTGTATCTGTTACAATTCAATAAAAATAATGAATTTTGTAAACAAATTTTCAAACGATGAGGACAAAACCATTTTTCACCTTCTTATCCGCAATAACAATATTATATAATCATACTTATGCACAAACTCATAAAATGGATACAAACAACAAATCAGAAGAAATAGTAAGATCTTTTTTACAAGTCGTACGTTCGGGAAAGGATCCTGAAAGGGCGGCAGAATTTATGGCAGACACCGTTCTGGCCCACCAGATGAATGCAGAAAAACAGGAAACCGTTAAAAGGACGCCTCAAAATTATACAGAGCACGTAAAGGACTTTATACGGCTGTATGGTCACTACGAATTTGAGATAACAGAATTGATAACCCAGGGTAATAAAGTGTATGCCCGTTGGGAGCAAACCGGCAGGCACCTGGCAGATATTGATCAATATAAAGCAACAGGTCTGCCATTAACAGAGATAGGAAGCTCGGTATACCGTGTGGAAAATGGCAAAATCGCCGAATACTGGATACAGTTGGACAGGGAAGGCTTTAACCAGCAGTTGCAGCAAAACGAGAAAAACAAAGCGAATAACCCAGAAAACAAATTGGAGCCGGTCCCATCTCCGGAGGCTAATTAATATTCCTTCATCCAAAGCACCCCTCTGCAATTAATACGAAAGTTTTTGGCCTTTCCAACCAGTTGTGCGCAGAAATTGTTCCCAACTGAGGCTGTTCGGGTTTATTTGTCGACTCCAAAGCAGGTCGCGATCTTTTCTGAAATATTCATATTCAACTGCGTACTCTACCATCCCTAAAATCTCACGCACTAAAATCTCATTTGAACTAAATTCCGGGAAATGATGAAGCAAACCCTCCCGCGCGAATGCAGAACTGTATGCAGCCTTCTTACCTGTGACTCGGATGAAAGTATCGACCATCTCCTGGGGTGAGATAATATCGCCAATTACTGGCAAGGACTTACCAGCATACTGACTTGGATTCGAAAAAATTTCCAAAACGGCAGGACCTGTGGCAGTAAGAGGATCAACAAATGGCGCACGGAAGTCTTTCGGTAAATAAATCGGAAATACAAGCGTATCGCCTTTCATATCAGGCGGGTAAAATTCAATCAGATTAGTGTAAAAGAAGGCCATGTAAATAAACGAGCTTGTGACTGGTAGCATACGAATATATTCTTCGATTTTGGCCTTGTCTGTAAAATGGGGAGCAAACATTTTCCCTTCAGTAATTTTATCCACATTTTCCAAACTGCTGAAGATAACATGCCGTACTCCTGCTTCAATCGCCGCATCCGCCAACTGTTTACCCAACTCCATCTCGTGACTTGCCGGTGGGACAATGCTTGGTGTCATCATGAAAACACCATCCGAGCCACGGAAGGCTTCCACAAAGTCTTTTTTATATCCCAGATCAAGAGGTAAACTCACAAGTTCGGCCCCTTGTTCGGTCAAACTAAGCGCCTCCGGTGAATCAACGCGACGAGTGAGACCGCGTACACGATAACGCCCGCTCTGTAACAACGTGCGTGCAGCACTGCGCCCTTGCTTACCCAAAACACCAACGATAGTAATGAGTGGTTTATTTTTTTGTGTCATTGCTAACTGATTTTTGTAACTATAAAAAGTATAGTTGCAAAACTATTTATAGTTCAATAGATTTGCAATAACTATCCATTAGGATAGCTTTATCAAATAAATATTATGGGAATAGAATGTCAAAGTGATTTTATAAAAGTCAATAATAAACTATATCCTTGCACTGTGAGTGTAGCTATGGATTTGGTCGGCGGAAAGTGGAAAGCGGTTATTCTATACCATTTAAAGGATGCACGTAAACGGTATAGCGAGCTTAGAAAGGAAATGCCTGGTGTTACTGAAAGGACATTGAGTTTGCAATTAAAACAATTAGAGGAAGATGAGTTGATTTCAAGACAAGTCTATGGAAAAAAACCGCCCATTAAAGTTGTTTACAGTTTAACTGATTTTGGTAAGTCTTTCACCCCTGTACTTGATGCAATTATTGGGTGGGGTAATCAGATAGCTACACAAAAAGGCGAATTTGTCAAAAATTCCTTATAACAATAGCTTTAGCGACATGCATCCTTTCAAAGCGGCTTTGACCAATACAGGTGGATCTGCCCGGACTGTTTTTCTGATTTCACGGAGCAGTTTGGATGGGTTGTTAAATCGAGGTAACCAAATACGACGCTACTACTGGAAACCATACAGAACCTTAATAATATACTATGGGCTTCTTTGATCGATTCAAAAAAAAGTCAACCTACGAAGAGCAAAACCCTATTTCCAAACAGGCATTGGAAAATCGTAGCCCATTAATTGACAAAACACCTGACAAAGTTATTGCCGGACTGGAGGAACTGAACTATTTCGCATACGCCGATCTGGCTGACCTAAATCAAATAAAAGACGAATTGGGAAAGGGGCTCGCTGAACAACACTATTTTCCTTACATTGAATCTGGAAATCCAAGGTACGAAGGCATCGATCCACGGCAATATATTTTGGACAACGAGACCCTCTTCGAAGAAGGTGGCATTCTGGACGCACTAAATGAAATGGCTCCTCTGTTCAGTATTATGAATATCCGAATGGAAATATCCGATCATTTGGAAGTGTACGATCCTCTGACTGGATTGGAGCACCGAATCACGCTCAACGGCAAGTCCTACACCATTTTCGATCGCTGGGAAGGTTATGGCTGGGGAGAAGCAGCGCAACGCTTTGCCGACATTGTTAATGACCAGCTCAGCCTCCAAAACTGCAGTGAACGAATTTATCTCATCCAAGGTGGTAATGATGGGCGTGCGGTGTTCCTTACCTCGGAACAGTATGCATTCGTTCGGCCGCTTATTGGCGATATCAAAGAATGCCCCTTGCCTACTAAAGAATGGTGTGAAACCTGGGCTGTTATTTGCGAAAACGTTATTGACTAATGCTTAAAATCAGTTTAAGAAAATCAGTTTTGGCCCGTTATAGAGTTATTATATGCGGCCAAAAGATACCCTCTAGTGTTATTTCACAGGGTCAAATAATCCGCAAAAAATTAACGCCTTCTCAAAGTGCCGTGCTAATACTAACACCCTGGTTCTCTGCTTGTCACCATAGGGCAGGCTATTGAATAAAGACCTCAAGAATATACAGACACTGTTCGATTAGGCTTTCGTAAATTAGCAACCGGATTATCATAGGGGATTTTGAACTACCGGAAAAAACGCGGTAGTTCAAAAATCATGATTATCAAACATTTACAATATGGCTGAAGGAAAAGGTGAAATCGTTATTTACAACGAGTTGGAGGGGCGTCCTCAAATTGAGGGGAAACTTGAAGGGAAAACTTTACTGCCCTTCGTGGGCCAATAATGGTCTGGACTTTCGGCTTTGCAGGATCCAATGATATAGCCCGATTCTGTTCCGGCACCCTAAACCGCTCCGCTGTTTCAGCCAATATTCCTAATAATACATCTTTCATAGGATCAAATATGGCTAATTTGCTCTTTTTAAAAGATCATTTAAACTATATTTGGGCTTTCCCCAGGAGCATATGGTAGGGCACCGACAAACTTCTCCAAAGCAGGAATTGATCCGCACAGTGTTCGATAATTCACTCTTCTAGCAGGATGAGGTCTATCGAACACCCTTAATAAATATCTATTTACCAGGAATCCATTTGTAGCCTTCGCTGTTAGTACAACGTCTAACCGACTATGATCTTACCATCCCATTCTCCGCCTGCAGGAACGGACGCATGTTGATGGACTAACATCCACCTGTCATTCAACTTTTTAAAACAATCGGTCTCGCGAACAAACAAGGTTTTGCTACTATCATTTTGGAAGACGATCTCCACTTTTTGAATGGTACACACAATACCCATGTCGTCACTCAAAATAACCTCTGTTTCAAGAAGGGTTATTTTACAGGACTTAAAGTTCTTAAATACACTGTCAAACATTTTCACCGCAGGTGTTATCCCCTTTGAGGCAAAGGGTGGTATGTCAAACCACAGGGCATCATCGGCCCAATGTTTTGTGCTTTGCGCTCCTGTAGAGGATTCCGTCATTTCCTTTACGATCGAGATAAGGATCTCCTTATCCTTCTCCAAACTGCTTTTGTGATGTGTTACCATAGTTAATATATTTTTGTTATATGTCGAAGCCATGAGGCAAACCGCTGAGGACATGCAATTCCACCGACACCTGCCGACAACAGTCGCTGTACATACCGGATGTCTTCATCCCGGAAGATGTCGAGGCCACCGACCTCCATATAAGCTATACGGCCTCCAGCAAAAAGCGCTCCAATGAAGATGAAGCATTAGTGGCAGCTCAAAATATTGTCAAGGAAGTTAATAGTGTTGAGTGCGCAGTGTATGGGAAAAACAATGATCTCGTGTTTGGGATGGGCCAGCTTCTGGAGGGGATTACCTCCGGGAACTTCAAACGAGCTTCGTTCCTCGCTCGTTCTCATTCGTAAAGTTCGCTTCGCTCCTTTACTCCCTCCGGTGATCGGAAGGGGAGGCACTGATATTTGTCGTTGGTGGAGGTGGCAGGACGAAATTCGAATCTTTTTTGGATGGATCTAAAAAGATTGTTATCCTAGCTGCTTGATTTAAAAATTGATTGCCTCTCCTATTACAGTTCATCCAAGAATTAAAACCGTCTAAACCAATTCGTTAGGTTTTTGAAATACACGTTCATATGCCCCATAACATATCTCATGAGCTTGCTTTCTGTTAACGGGTAATAATCTTTAAATACCCATCTTTGGGTTCCAAAAACGCATTGGCTGCAATTAGTGATTGCTCCATCGCTTCTACGCTGTCGTCGTACACCATGCTACTGAATTCCCAAGCCCGCTGCAGCATCCGGATATACGCATCACCATTCCGCTGCTTCGTCAATTTCTTGAGCGTCCCCATGTAATCGTCCCGGTAGACAGTTGGGATGATGATCTTCGACAGCCCCTTTGCTCCCAGTTCGACGTTCATCATTACCCCGGCGATCCGGCCATTGCCATCAAGAAACGGGTGAACTTCGCTGATCATAAACATCATATAGGCCGCCTTCGCAAAGGGGTGCTGCAGCAGTTGGTACATCTCGAACCCTTTTTTAAGTGTCCCCGTCACCAGTTGCCAGTCAACAAATTCCGTGTTTCCAGCCCGGTTGTTCCGGTCCTTGAACTCTCCCGGTTTTTTGGAGGTGCGGGCGCTCAGCAATACGGCATGTCGTTCTCTGAGCAGTTTCAGCAAATCGTCTGCGTCCTTCGGCTGTAGCATCATTTCTTTACGGTTGGATACGATCTGATAGGTCCCCAGCATGTCATGGGAATCCTCATCCCTGGCCGGCAAGGGCATGGATGTAGCGATAATCTGCCTGGCCTCCTCCACTGTAAATTCCGTCCCTTCGATGTAATTGGAAAAATAGCTCTCGAAGAACGCAAAGTTCTGGTAGGACCGGATGCTCTTGTTCCGGTCCGGAAAGTCCGGATATTCCCGGCTCACTAAGTCTTCGTAGAGGGACGAGAACAATTCGATCCGGTCGGTATCCAAGGGTTCTCCAAGCATCCGCGCCCTAGCGACCGGGCTGACCAGGTTTTTCGATACTCCGGTTCCCAGCAGATCAGTGATCAGTTGGTTTAGCGTCGTCCATTCTTTTTCCATGCCCAGTCCTGGCGCGATAGCTCTGGCCTGGTCGCGTACCTGGTTCAGTGCCTCCTCGCCCTTCACTCGGAGGAACGCCTCTATTTTTTCTTCCAATTCCGCCCGGGTAAGTGTCTTCGATTCTTCCCCCTTTCCTCTTTTTGTCTGAAGGTTTTCCAGATAAGCCCGGGCTAGCCCGGATGCCTTGAGATTTCCGAAAAAGGGAGCATCGTCAGGCTCCTGAGCCGCCGGCCCTTTCAGAAAATGCAGATGCAGGCCCGGTAACTCAATATTATCCGTGTAGGTATACGTAAGATATAAGTGCCCGCCGGGTGTCGGTCGTCTTTCCAAGGCACTCCGATGACTCAGCATTGCATCGGGATATAGTTCGGAAACAACCCTATACCAGTTCCGGCCCACGATCTTCTCTGGTGCTTCTTCCAGGACGGTTGTATATAAGCGAGGCCCAATCTTTCTAATTAGCTTTTGCTTTTCAAGCTTTTGGATTTCCTTGGTGCGCTCCTTGGAGCCAATAATAATTTCCTGTAATCGTCCTGTTGCCATGTTTTCCTATTAAAAGTCTATTTTAGGGCTATTTAGATTTATTTTCCTACTAAAAAACAGGAAATTAGAATAATTTCCTGTTATAATTTAAAATTAGGAATTTTTCTCCTATCTATTTAACCAAACACCTATATTTTCCTACTAAAATGATCATCCTGGAAATAATTTCCTATCCAAAAGACAAAATCGCCCTTTTTTCCACTAACCGCGCATATGAAATACCGTTAAAACACTCTTTGAATCAGCACCAATATGCTCTACTTTCCCATCTTTTATCCAATCTCATACTCACAGTATGTAAAAACCCATTAAACCTAGCTATATGGAATTCAAGGACCAAATCAAATTACTTGCCGATCGGGTAAGCAAAATGCAGGACAAAATTCAGACAGAGGAAGCAACAAAGAATGCTTTGATTATGCCCTTCATTCAAACTATGGGATATGATGTTTTTAACCCTCTCGAAGTAGTGCCCGAATTTATAGCCGATATTGGAATAAAGAAGGGGGAAAAAGTGGATTATGCCATTATTAAAGATAATACCCCTATCATGCTTATCGAATGCAAGCACTGGTCTGCAAACCTTGATCCACATGACAGCCAATTATTCAGATACTTTCATACGACGAACGCAAAATTTGGAATTCTCACAAATGGTATAATGTTCCGCTTCTATACAGATCTGGTTGAAGCAAATAAAATGGATGATAAGCCGTTTTTTGAATTTCGGATTGATGATATGAAAGAAGCTCAGGTCGAAAAATTAAAAGAATTCACAAAGACCCATTTCAATATTGAGAGCATTAACAACACAGCAAGTGAGTTGAAATACATGTCGGAACTGCGGGCGCTTATTGTAAAAGAAATAAGCGATCCATCAGAAGACTTCACCAAGTATTTCGCGAAGAACGTATATCATTCGATGGTGACGGCGAAGATCTTAGAAATGTTCAAAGGGCTGGTAAAAAGAACCTTCAACCAATATATCAATGACACGATCAATGAAAGGTTAAAGACGGCTCTGGCCACAGAACAGCAAAAGGCTGAACAAATTGCTAAAGAAGAGCTAACAGCCACGCCGGCAGACGAAACCGCAATTGTGACAACTGCAGAGGAAATGGAAGCTTTCTATATTATAAGGGCAATTTTGGCTGTCAAGATAAATGTCACCCGGGTTGTAATGCGAGACAATCAATCATATTGTGGCATTTTACTAGATGATAATAATCGGCGCCCTATATGTCGATTGCATTTTAATCAGAAGAAAAAACAAATTTCCTTTTTTGATACTGGTAAGGAAGAAAAAATGGCTCTTGACAGCAATAACAAAATATATGATTACGCATCAAGAATTATAAAAGTCATAGATATCTACAGTAAATCCAGTATAAATATGATCGCTGATTCCGCCGGATAATTTTAAAAGCCTCTTATACAGCATAAGTGTTATGCCACTGCCCAGGCAGCTCGTTGACTTCTCCATTAGCCATCGAGGTACGGCACAGATTCATTTGTGCCTTTAATCCCAGATGATCTCGACAAGTTGCTTTCGACGCTACAAACAGCCAAGTCGAAATTGTAATCAGAATTCTCCTTCAGGTCAGTTGATCTATGCTATGCAGGGGCACTTGGACGGCGCAACCGCACCCTGCATTTTTATTCCCGTCCGTTCCAGCAAGCTTGCTCCACTACCGGAAATAAAAAAGCCCCCACCGGAGGTGGAGGCAATGTTGTTGATTGTGGAGGTGACAGGACAAAATTCGAATCTTTTCTGGGCCGATTTAAAGCATTTGATGGTTTTTGGCGTATGAGATTTATCGCTGGAGATTCACTGATCCCAATATACCTTATTGGCTTATTTTCTCTGATTCAGAAAGTAATCATCTGAAAAACAATGAACTACTAATCACTCTATATCCGGCCAAATATTCCCAATTATTACACATTTGGCCACTTATAACATCATCATATCCGGCCAAAAGTAGGAACGCCCGCAGGGGCATAAATAAACAGTTTGTTTAAATTCGCCGCTTTTCTTTAAATTCCTGAAACAAATTCAACCGGAATGCCCAAGCCCCTGCTCTCCCTGATCCTGGTCTTCACAGCCCTCTATACCCATGCCCAAACCAGCAAAACCGATAGCTTGGAGCAGCTATTAGCCAAAGAAAAGACGGATACCGGCAAGGTAATTCTATTGGTAAAACTTTCGAGAGCAATGTTGTTCAACAGCCCGGAGCAAGCCATGGTCCAGGCTCAAAAAGGGCTTCATCTCGCTCGTCGGGCAAAATTTACAAAGGGAGAAGCCTTATGCCTTAATGGCATATCAAGCATATACCAGGTAACAGGCAATTATCCCAAAGGATTGGAGGCCGTACTTGAAAGCCTGAAATTAGCGGAGATGATGCATGACGATAAGATTCTGAGCAGGAACCTTTACAATATCGGAAATATTTACAATGACCAGGGGGATTATAGTCAGGCACTGACGTTTAAGTTTAAATCCAAACAGATGGCGGAAGCCTTAAAAGATGAGTCCTCGTTGACAACTATCCTCTTAGGCATTGGGGACACTTATGAAACGCTGGACAGGCTGGACTCAGCCCGATTATATACGCAACAGGCCTATGAGCTCGCCGTGCGTATGAAGAATGTGGACCTGAGAGGCATCGCCTTGAATAATCTGGGTAATATCCATTCGAAAATGGGGCAAGAGGAATTGGCAATGGGTTATTACCGGCTAAGCTTGGCTGATTATCGCGACCAGGACGATTATGAAGGTATTTGCGAGATCAGTTTTGGAATGGCAAAGCTATTTCAGAAACAAAATCAGCCCGATTCAACCCTGTATTATTCCAGGCAATCACTTTGGCTGGCTCAAAAATATGGATTTACCCCTTGGATCCTGAAAGCCAGCGATTATTTGACCAGCTTTTATCGGGGAAGTCACAAAATAGACAGCGCTTTCGCTTACCAGCAAATAACCATCGCAGCCAAAGACAGCCTCTTCAGCCAGGAAAAGAACAGAGAAATACAAAACCTTTCTTTTGCGGAAGCAATGCGACAGCAAGAGCTTACGGAGCGAAAATTACAAGAGGCCGAAACCAGTAAGAGAAACCTTCAATTGGCCGGCATTGCTGTCTTTATCCCCAGTTTCTTTTTATTTGTATTATTCCTGAGCCATAGAAAAGCCAAACCAAGGACCGTAGAATTTCTGGGGATCCTAGCCCTTCTGCTGGTTTTTGAATTTATTACGCTGCTGGTCCATCCATATATCGAACATTTGACCGATGACGCACCTGCGATCATGTTGATAATCCTGGTGGCGATAGCGGCATTCCTTGTTCCCCTGCATCATAAAATGGAAAAATGGGTAAAAGAACGCCTGGCGCATAGGAGCCTGGTTAAGCAATTATCCATCGTGGAGGAAGATAATTTACAGCCTTCATAACTGGTTAGGATTATTGCCCATCTTCCTCAAAATCGCCCGTCTGGTGGGTGATGCAGGGCAAAATAAAAGGGGCAAACCAACACATCGATTGATTTCGCCTCGACTACTTTTAAAAAAGCTTCAGTTTAATTTATATATTTTCAGCATATTGAGTAATTTTACTCAATACATTGAGTAATTTTCATTTTATGTTCGAACGATCTCATTTACAAGTATTTACAAAAAGAATTAAGGAGCACAGAATGTTTATACAGGTCCTTTTGGGCCCTAGACAGGTTGGGAAAACCACTTTAATAAGCCAACTGCTGCAAAAAACACAACTGCCTAATCATTTTGTCTCAGCAGATGCTGTCCCAGCCTCTAATATTAGTTGGTTGGAACAACAGTGGGAAATTGCCCGTCTAAAAATGGCTCAGGAAGGAGTAAGTGATTTTCTTTTGGTAATTGATGAAATTCAAAAAATTAGCAATTGGAGCGAAACGGTAAAGCTTTTATGGGATGCCGATACACGCTCCGGGCGTTCTTTAAAAGTTATCTTGTTAGGTTCGTCCCGCCTTTTGCTTCAACAGGGATTAACCGAATCCTTAGCTGGAAGATTTGAAACTACCTACATGGGACATTGGTCTTATGCTGAAATGCAGCAAGCCTTTGGTTGGAATAGCTCTCAATACACCTGGTTTGGTGGCTATCCGGGTTCGGCAGAATTGATTGAAGATGAACCAAGATGGAAAAACTATGTTCAACAATCGCTTATTGAAACCAGCATTTCCAAAGATATACTTATGCTGACGAGAATTGACAAACCTGCCTTAATGAAGCGTCTCTTTGAACTAGGTTGTAATTATTCGGGGCAGATCTTGTCCTATAACAAAATGATTGGCCAGTTGCTGGATGCGGGAAATACAACAACTTTATCTCATTATCTTGACTTATTAAACACGGCAGGCTTATTAGCAGGTATCGAAAAATTTTCAGGGACCCTGATCTATAAAAGATCCTCCAGCCCTAAATTTCAAGTTCACAATACGGCATTAATCAGCGCACAGAGCAGTAATTCATTTAAAGACATTCAGATGAAGCCTGACGATTGGGGCAGGCAGGTAGAATCATCGGTTGGTGCACACCTCATCAATTATTCAATTACCGAAGGATTTACTGTTTCTTATTGGAGAGAAGGAAATGAAGAAGTAGACTTTGTATTGGAAAATAAAGGGAAAGTAATTGGTCTGGAAGTTAAAAGCAGCGTAGCCCAGTCGATATCCGGCATATCCGCCTTCAAAAAAAAGTTTAACCCTGACAAGGTTTTATTAATTGGAAACAGTGGTATGCCATGGCAGGAGCTACTAAAAATAAATCCTAAAGAATTATTTTCTTAAACAGCAAATAAAACTTGCTCCATTACCGAAAACAACATCCACCATCTTGCTTGTGACGATCCTATTCAGAAAAACGCCGCCGTCTTCAGCTTCCTGATACTGCCATCCTTCAAGAGGAATGCATAGGTAGTGCCCGGATCTGTAAAACGTAAACTGCCCATCCCGGGGGACTGCCAGGCCCTGCCCTGGAAGGCGGGAACAGGCCTGTGGTTGATCTGTATAACGGTATCGCTTGCTTTAAAGCCAGACTGCCCGGCCGGACTGTGGGGGGAAACAAATTCCACTATATAGCTGCCTTGCTTTTCGATCAGGAACAACCCTGAGTTGTCTTTGGAGAAGTGTTTCCGGGCAGCTCCGACATACGGCGCTGCAAAAAGGCGGTCGTGAGGGTAGTCAAAGATCAGGTGGTAACGAGAGAGGATACCCATACCGATATGCCCTACGACCCCTGCAGGTTGGATCCCGCTCACCGAATCAGCGGGGAATGTTCCGGGTACCCGGCTGAAGACAACACCTGCGAAACTTATCCTACTTAACGTTGCGACAGCTTCCCGGGGGTATTTTCCACCGCCTGCACCCAGCCTCACGGAAACAGGTCGTCCCTGCATCAATCCATGGGTTTCGGAATAGCGGTCATAGATCGTCAATGGGGACGGGTCGCCCAGGTACACCTGGAACAGCGTAGGCGGCCCGCTCTCTACCGCAACGGGGACCGAACGGGAATCGCCGGTCCGACTTAGTGGAATCTTCACCGCTCCTGCCGGTGGGGTAATGCCGGCTGGGTGATAAAGAGCTATCCTTCGGCGGACAAAGTCAATGTCTACAGCCAATTCGTTGAACAATTCGTCGCCCAGGATTAAGTCACGGGGATGACCTGTATGCCTGGGCGGCATAACGGGGGTGTGGATATCCTTCAGGCGTAGATCGGCTATTTGAATCTCCAGGGGCACTTCGTCGGGCTGTTGGACATCCGCCTTCGGCAAAAGACCGATGGAGTTGGCGAAGTCCCTGTCGATCCTGGATGTAATACCGTCAGCGAGCATGGCTATGGCGGTATGGCCATTGATCATCACTGATAGATAGATCTGGTTGTTGTAGAGCTCGAAGGGAATCCAGTCCGTTGTTGAATCCGTATTACGAAATTGGATACTGGTGGATTGCGACCGGCCGAGGAATGAGATCAGCAGGAAGAAGATTAGAAGAAGAAGATTTTTCATGTTTGCCAAAAATGTCTTGCATAAACTTAGGACAAATAACACTGGAAATATATTCTTTAAACCAAAGGAAGAAAATATTTGATCATTTTGACAATTACTTCAACGCTTTCTCAGTCGATCCGGCTTTATGTCTTTCAAGGCGGCCTTGATCCTCCTGGCAACCACTTCTCTTCCACGATGGGTTCGACTTCGCGCTAGCTGTCAACAAAAAAACCCCACAAATCATTGATTTGCAGGGCTAAATTTTCGTGGAGGTGGCGAGAATTCTATCGAACACCTTAGCCAACTGCTGAGCCTTATTTCAAGGCTGACCGATAGCAAAAGATATGACAACCATGCAATTCTAACATCCAATATTACATTTGCACGGTCATTTGGCTTGCTTTGCAATTTGCAAATTGCGCATTAATCCAATGGTTGACATGAGCGCAAAGCTGTAAACAACATGAAATTCAAATAAATAAGATTATTTAATTGAATTTGAGATAGTTATCTAAAAAATGTATTTTTGGGAATCTAATTCCCAATTGTATATGATTATCCGTGACGCAGAAACCGTGCTAAAAAAACTGGCGACCCAGTTTAAGGCAATTGCCCTGACAGGGCCAAGGCAAAGCGGTAAATCGACCCTTGCCCGAACTACGTTCCCTGGGAAAAAGTATATATCCCTGGAAAATCCCGACATAAGAGTATCCGCTCTTACCGATACCAGGGGTTTTCTTAATAGCCTACCAAATGGCGCAATCATTGATGAAGCGCAACGGGTCCCGGAATTATTCAGTTACCTGCAACAAGTCTTAGATGAAAGTGATGAAAAAGGCCGTTTTATTTTGACTGGCTCCAACAACTTTCTAATGCTTGAAAATATTACCCAAAGTTTGGCAGGTCGCATCGGCTATCTCGAATTACTTCCCTTTTGCTATAATGAAATACAAAAGATACAGGGCTATGATATTTCGCTAAACAATATGATATTTTCCGGAGGGTACCCTGCCATTACCTTTGATAGTATTGACGTCAATTTCTGGTTTCCGTCCTATATAAGAACATATGTAGAACGGGATGTGCGACAGATAAAGAATATAACCAACCTTAACCTCTTTCAAAAGCTATTGTACCTATGTGCAGGCCGCGTTGGGCAGGAATTGAATTTGAATAACCTTGCTATCGAATGCGGGGTGGATCACAAGACAATAGGTTCATGGATTGGGATACTTCAGGCCAGTTATGTAATTCATTTGCTTCCGCCATTTTACAATAATTTCTCGAAGCGCATTGTCAAATCGCCCAAATTATATTTTTATGATACCGGGCTGGCGTGCGCTCTGCTCGGAATAACATCCTCTGCACAATTAAGTCTGCATTCAAGTCGGGGACCATTATTCGAAAATTATATCATTAATGAATTAATTAAAACGCGCTTTAATAAAGGACTAAGAAGTAATTTGTTCCATTGGCGTGATGTGAGCGGTCATGAAGTTGACGTTGTAGCTGATCATGGATCATATTCCATAGGAATAGAACTTAAGGCGGGAATGACGGTAATACCGGAATTCTTTAAAGGACTATCATTCTGGCAATCGCTTACGAAGTATGACAAATGCTATCTCATCTATGGCGGTGAAGAGACTCAAAAAAGAAGCAATGGTATAGAAGTCATTCCATGGAATAAATCAGATATTTTCGACACGATTGCATAAATCATCTCCATATGCCCGTCAAAATCTATTGGCTTCACAATTTTGGAAACGGTTCCAAACTAGGTATAATGGCGAGGCCAAGAGGAAATGAATGGTTGGAAGAAGATATTCTCAGCCTGAAAAAACAGGGTGTTCAGACGATCGTCTCATTGCTGGACCGAAATGAAATCTACGAGTTAGGTCTGGAAAAAGAACCAGAATTGTGTTTACAAAATGGTATTGAATATGTCAATTTTCCAATAGCCGACAGAAATGTCCCTAAGTCAGATCCCGGATTCCACAATTTTATTGGTCAATTAAAAGAGAAAATAACTGCCGGAAGGCATATGGTTATTCATTGCCGCATGGGAATAGGACGTTCTACAATAATAGCAGGTTGCTTGTTGATCACGCCCGGATACAAAACGGACGACATCATTGCACATATCAGCAAAATCCGGGGGCTGCGCGTACCAGACACAGATGAGCAAATTGCATGGCTAAAAAAACAAGAGTAATATGAAGTTCAAGTGAGTTCGATAATTCCGTCAACTAGTTATAAAAAAGCCCCACAAATCATTGATTTGCAGGGCTAAATTTTCTGTGGAGGTGAGGGGATTACCTTCACTTCGAACGAGCTTCGTCCCTCGCTCAGAACTTCGGCAAAGCTTCGTCCCTCGCTTCTCCTCGTTCGTTCCCTTCGCTTCGCTCGTGAACGTTCGTAAAGTCGCTTCGCTCCTTTACGTGATCCCAATATGGGGGGAGCCCAATCAACCCGTGCCTGGCGCTTCGCGCCCCGGCATTTTCGTTTGTTCCATTTTTGCAAGCGAGCTTGCAACATTGCACAAACAAAAATGCCCCGCTCTTTTCAAGAGCGAGGCACGAGTTGATCTGTGGAGGTGAGGGGATTCGAACCCCTGTCCAAACATATTCGCCAAAAGCTTTCTACATGCTTATTCCGGCATTGATTGTCGGAGAACAACAGGAACCGGACACACCGATTGCTCCCTTAGCTGAATGGTCTTAAGCAACAGTCACAGCCTTCTGTTGCAGCATCCCGTATTTTTTTTGAGTCGGCGGTGAAGCTTGGTAACAGGCGAACCTGCGACACGGCCCTAATGACTATCTAATCACTGATTAGGCAGCCATGGCATACGTAGTATTGCCATTTGAAGTTTGAGTATTCAGATTTACGTGCTAATTACCCAACGCACGGCATGCTTACACCTTCAAAGATCTATGCTGTCAAAACCAGGCACCCCCAAAACAATTTGAACCAGCAAATATACGAAAAACTTATCAATCTCGGATCGGGCGCGTCGCCCCCCTATTTAAACATCCTGAAAATATCCAGTCCCAACGCATACGCCATCAATGCGAATAAGAGGATCATCCCCACCATCTGCGCATATTCGATAAACTTATCACTCGGCTTCCGCCCCGTGATCATCTCCACCAGCGTGAACAAGGCATGGCCCCCATCCAATGCCGGGATAGGCAACACATTCATAAACGCCAGCAGGATGCTGAAAATAGCCGTCAGCGTCCAGAAACTCTGCCAGTCCCACATCGAAGGAAAGACATTGGCGATACTGACCACGCTGCCCAGCGAATCCTGCGTCTTCACTTCCTTGGAGGTAAAGAGCAGCTTCAGATTCTTGATATAATTCGTCAGCGTCGTCACGCTCCGGTGAACACCCGCAGGGATCGCTTCGAGGAACGTATAGTTGATCTGGCGGCTGCCCAGGATATCTTCCATCGATTTATACCCCACCCCATTCATACCCTTCTCGTTATAGGCCACCACGGCACGGACCGTGTCTTTCCCATTCCGCAATACGAGCAGTGCAATATTTCTGTTCTTGAGGCTGTCGAAGCTGAGGTCCCTGATCATATCGGTAGACCACCGCACCGGGTGCTCATTGATACCGATCAGCGTGTCCCCTTTCTGAAGACTACCCTGTACGAACTTCGCGGAAGGCAGGATCGTATCCACGATCAGGGGATACCGCACATAGGTGAATCCACCTAACCGGTTCTTATTCAGCTGACCGATGAACCCGGCCGGGATGGCCAATTCCATCCGCTGCCCGTTTCTTTCGATCGTAATGGACTTCGCTTCATTCATAATGATCTCCGAACCCACCGTCCCTTGCCGCTCTACCGTCTTTCCCGCCACGGCAATGATCTTGTCCCCGTCCTGCATCCCGATCTTGCGGCCCAGGCTATCCGCATAGACGCCATACTTCAGATTCGCTGCCGGAACATAGCGGTCACCCCAGGTCCACATGATCATGATAAAAATCACCAACGCCAATATTACGTTGACCGTTACTCCACCCAACATGATGATCAGCCGCTGCCAGGCCGGCTTGCTGCGGAACTCCCAGGGCTGGGGAGGCTGGTTGAGCTGATCCTTATCCATACTCTCGTCGATCATCCCCGAGATCTTGACATAACCGCCGAAAGGGATCCATCCCAGCCCATATTCCGTCTCCCCTACCTTCTTCTTGAACAGGGAGAACCAGGGGTTGAAGAACAGATAGAACTTCTCTACCCGGCACTTGAACCACCTGGCCGGTAAAAAATGTCCCAGTTCATGCAGCACCACCAATATAGAAAAGGAGAGAATAAACTGTAATACTTTAACGCCCACTCCGGACCAATCAATTGCTAATAGTGTCATATAATGAAATCCGCCGACGGCGGAAATTTAATTGTTTAGATAATGAATAGGTTCAAAAATAGGTAATATTTATTGGGAGGTTCTATCAATTTAGAGCTTTATTAAGGATGCGGCAAAATTACGGGCCTCTCCATCGCTTTCAAAATATTCTTCCAGCGTGGGATGTTCGATGAACGGCACCTGGTGCATCGTGCGCTCTACCAGGTCCGTCATATCCAGGAAGCCGATGCGGTTGCGAAGGAAAGCGAATACCGCTATTTCATTCGCCGCATTCAGCACACAAGGGAGATTCCCGCCTTTAAAGAGGGCATCCGTAGCCAGCGTCAGGTTGCGGAAAGTCTTGACATCCGGCTCCTCGAATGTCAGCGTATTCGGCTTCTTGAAGTCATAACGCGGAAATTTATTCGCAATACGCTTGGGGAACCCCAGCGCATATTGGATCGGAAGCTTCATATCCGGCATCCCCATCTGGGATTTGATACTGCCGTCTTCGAACTGGATCATGCTGTGAATGATGCTCTGAGGATGGATCACCACCTGCACCTGGTCCGGCTGCAGGTTGAACAGCCATTTGGCCTCGATCATCTCTAACCCCTTGTTCATCAAGGTCGCAGAGTCGATCGTGATCTTGGCGCCCATACTCCAGTTGGGGTGCTGCAGGGCATGGTCCCTTTTCACATTCACGAGAAAATTCGGCTTTTTCCCTAAGAATGGGCCTCCGCTGGCGGTCAGAATGATCTTCTCGACCCGGTTGCGCGTCTCGCCTACCAGGCATTGAAAAATGGCGCTGTGCTCCGAGTCGACCGGAATGATCGGCGCCCGCTTCTCAAGCGCCTTCTGCATAACGATATCCCCCGCAACGACCAGGGTCTCCTTATTAGCCAGGGCCACCGCCTTCCCGTTCTCTATCGCGCACAAAGTAGGACGCAGACCGGCAAAACCGACAATCGCGGCCAGCATAATATCATAAACATCCATGGAAGCCACTTCCTCCAACGCTTCCTCCCCTGCAAAGACTTTTATAGGATGCGAAGCCAGCGCACTCTTTACCCGCTCATACTTCTTATCCTCTCCGATTACGACGATGTCCGGCTGGAAATGAATGGCCTGACTGATCAGCAGATCGTCATTACTCTGCGCCGTCAGCACTTCCACGGAAAAAAGGGAGGGGTTGGCATCGATCACTTCCAGCGCCTGCTTTCCGATAGAGCCGGTAGAGCCAAAGAGTGCAATGCGTTTTTTTGGTAGACCGTTTGACATTCTTTAATTATTTCGGGTTTGATTGTATTGCGGCAAAAAATTGTTGAAATATAATTTTTTGCCGCAATACCATTAATGTCGGCAGACATCGGCCAAGGCCTCGTCTGCTAACTGGACTCCGTCCAGTTTCACACAGGAACCAAACGATAAATTATTCAATATATTTTTCCAACTCGCCGGCCAGTTTACGATCATTGCTCAGACGCGGCACTTTGTTCTGCCCGCCCAGCTTGCCTACCGATTTCATATAATCGATGAACCCATTCTTTTTGACCGGACGGATCTGAAGCGGCTGCAATATGTTGCCCGTGATCAGGTCATCATAATAGATATTTTTTGCGCGCAGGTTGGTATCCACCCGGATCGCAAACTCCCCTATATCGGCCGGCTTATGCTCGAATTCCACAAACCATTCATGGTAGGACTTCCCGTTCCCCTGCTGGATCATGGGCGCTACCGTAAACTCCGTGATTTGCAGCCCTTCCGCCTCCGCCGCCTTCATCAGGCTGTATTCCACCTCCTCTCCGATCACATGTTCGCCAAAGGCGGAAATGAAATGTTTGATCCTCCCCGTCACCACCAGCCGGTAAGGGTTGACCGAGACGAACCGGACCGTATCCCCGATGCTGTATCCCCAAAGGCCCGCATTGGTGCTTACTACCAGGGCGTAATTCTCTCCGACCCTGACATCCCGGAGGGAAAGGCGTGTGGGGTGGGGTGATGACACTTCCCCTGCAGGAATGAATTCAAAGAAGATACCGCTATTGGTATTCAGCAGCAACCCTTCACCCTCCCGGGAATCCTGGAACGCAAAAAATCCTTCGGAAGCAGGAAAAGTCTCGATCGTATCTATCTTTTTCCCAATGCTCTCGAAAAGTTTGGCTTTATAAGGCTCGAAGTTCACCCCTCCATGCACCAGCACGGATAAAGAAGGAAAAATGTCTTTTATGGGCTTTCCGGTGACCTGTATGAGCCGGTCGAAATACATCTGTACCCACGGTGGAATGCCGCTGATCAAAGTCATATCCTGCTTGACCGTCTCTTCCACGATCTTATCCAGCTTGGTCTCCCAGTCTTCGATGCAGTTCGTTTCGTAGGAAGGGAGCTGGTTGGTCCGCAGATAACGGGGGACATGATGATTCACGATGCCGCTCAGCCGGCCCGTCGGGATCCCTCCGATCCTTTCCAATTCCGGACTCCCTGACAAAAAGATCATCTTCCCGTCCGAGAAAGCGGTGTTGCCCGTCGACGCCATATAACATAATAAGGCATTGCGGGCCGTATTGATATGGTTGGAGATACTGTCTTTGGTGATGGGAATGTATTTCACCCCGCTGGTAGTGCCGGAAGTCTTGGCTAAATAAATAGGAAGCCCCTGCCATAGCACATTGTGCTTGCCTTCCTTGATCTGGCTGATATAGCCCGAGAATTGCTCATAATCCCGGACAGGAACGGCTTGCTTGAACTCCTCGTAAGTCTTTACATCCACCAGGTGGTGGTCCTCTCCGAAAACAGTTTTACTCCCCACCTTCAGCAAATCCTTGAAGATAGCCTCCTGATCCGCCACCGCGGTGGTGATCCCCTTCTGAATGGTCTTATATATATAGGAGGCGAACGGTCTCGCCAGAAAAGATTTAATCTTCATGTTCATGGCGACAAACCTACACGAAAAACCTGATTTTCTGCGCAACGTAATCTTAAATTGATGAACGGTCAACCCTTGGTTTCCCCCTTAAAATCCCCTTAAAACCATTATTTTTGCCTTTCCACGGGGTTTTTCATAAAATCCTTCTTTTTTCTCCCGAAAACCCCTTACCTTTGCAGCCCTAATATTGAAATTTTATGTTCGCAGTTGTAAAAATAGCCGGCCAGCAATTTAAGGTTCAGAAGGACCAGACTTTGTATGTTCCCAAACTGACAGGGAACGCCGGTGATAAAGTAGAGTTCGGAGAAGTCCTGCTGTCTTACGGCGACGATAAATTGTCCGTAGGTAAAGACGTCAAGGCTACTATCAAGGCCGAAATCCTTGGTCAGGTACAAGGCGATAAGGTAATTGCCTTCAAAATGAAAAGAAGAAAAGGTTTCCGCAAGAAACATGGTCATCGTACTCATTACACGAAGATCCGTATCAGCGAAATCGCTTAGTAAGTACAAAACAACAAACGTAGAACAACTACAAACTTTAAGATAATGGCACACAAAAAAGGTGAAGGTAGTGTAAAGAACGGTCGCGACTCACAAAGCAAACGCTTAGGAGTTAAGATCTACGGCGGACAACCCGCAATATCCGGTAACATCATCGTTCGTCAACGTGGTACCGAATACCATCCCGGCAAAAATGTTGGTGTTGGAAGAGACTTCACTTTGTTTGCACTCAGTGATGGTCTGGTTGAATTTCGGAAAGGAAAGGGTGATAAAACTTTCGTTTCTGTCAATGCTGCTGAAGTAGGTGCTTAAAAAAAAATTTGAATAAATCAAAAAAAATTTTTGGTTAATTCAAAGAAGTTTCTATTTTTATGGTATAATTGATTTACTAACCAATTAAATTCCAAAAAAATGGCAACAGCAAAAAAAGCAGCTAAGAAGAAAGCCGCTCCAAAAAAGAAAGCAGCTCCAAAGAAGAAAGCCGCTAAGAAAGCTGCAAAGAAGAAATAGTTCTTATTTCTTAGATAGGCAGAACATATCAAAGTCCCGGATAACCTCCGGGACTTTTTATTTTCCGGCATCGTCACTCATCCTCCTTCCCCCGCGCCCCGCGCGGGTTCCAGCAACCCCTCTCGATCTCCCATTGTTTTCCTACCTTAGCCCCATGGCAATCGACAACGACTACATCGCAGAGCAATTCAGCCTACTGGCGAAGATCATGGACATCCATGGCGAGAACTCCTTCAAGACAAAATCCTATTCGAACGCCGCCTTTACCATCGAAAAATTACCCGAATCACTGCTCGATCTCCCTCCCGAAAAGATCACCGCCATCAAAGGGATCGGTGACGCCATCGGCAAAAAGATCCAGGAGATCATCCAAACCGGAGAACTTCGGCTCCTCCGGGAATATATAGATAAGACTCCCCCCGGCATCATCGAACTACTCCGGATCAAGGGCCTCGGCCCCAAAAAGATCGCCACCATCTGGAAAGAAATGGAAATAGAGACCATGGGGGAACTACTCTATGCCTGCCAGGAAAACAGACTGCTTCTCTATAAAGGCTTCGGCGAAAAGACCCAACAGAATGTCCGCGATGCCATCGAATTCTTTCTCAAGAGTCAGGGAAGTCACTTATTCGCGGAAATAGAAGTCTATGCCAACACCATCGACGGACAACTTCAGCACCATTTTAAACAGGAGCAACTCAGCTTTACCGGCGAGTTCAGACGCCAGCTGGAAATCATAGACCAATTGCAATGGGTAACGACCATCCACCCCGAACCCTTACAGCAATTCCTCGAAGCGGCCGGCTTCACCACCGTCAACCCATCTTCCAACACCGCACCCTCTTCAGACATATCAGTATCCCATTTCACCGGCCCCGAAAACATCGCCTTATCTTTCACCCATACCCACCCGGACCACTTCGCCGCCACCTTACTGGAAACAAGCTGCAGCGGCGAATTCCTGGAACATTGGCAGCAGACAACCCAATGGGATCCTCACCACACCTACCTAAACGAAGAAGAAATATTCGCATCGGTCAACATCCACTTCATCCCCCCTTACCAGCGGGAACAAAAGCATATCCTGCAAAAGGCCGCCCACGGCCCCCTTCCGGCCGTCATCCAGCCCTCCGATATCCGCGCCATCATCCACAGCCATAGCAAATGGAGCGACGGTTCCAATACCCTGGAAGAAATGGCCGCCGCCTGCATCGAAAAAGGATATGAATACCTCGTTATCAGCGACCACAGTAAAAGCGCCTTCTATGCCAACGGCCTCCACGAAGACCGCATCAAAGAACAACATGCCCAGATCGACGAACTGAACCGGAAGCTGGCCCCCTTCGTCATTTTCAAGAGTGTCGAATCCGATATCCTCTACGACGGATCCCTCGACTACGCCGATAACATCCTCGCCACCTTCGACCTGGTCATCGCCTCCGTCCATTCGATCCTCAAGATGCCGGAAGACAAAGCGATGAGCCGGCTCATACGCGCCATCGAGAATCCCTACACGACCATCCTCGGTCACATGACAGGCCGGCTGCTGCTAAGCCGCCCCGGTTACCCCGTAGATCACAAAAAGATCATCGACGCCTGCGCGGCTAATAAGGTGGTGATAGAACTGAACGCTCACCCCCGCCGCCTCGATATGGACTGGCGCTGGATCAGCTATGCCCTGGACAAAGGAGTCATGATCTCCATCGATCCCGATGCCCATTCTACCGGAGGATATAAAGATGTGAAATATGGAGTGCTGGCAGCACAAAAAGGAGGACTTACCCCCGAAAAGAACCTGAGTAGTTTCACCCTGCATCAATTCCAACAATTTCTCGCCGATATTAAGGGCGACCGCTAGGTCGCCCTTAATATCGGCAGCTCCACATAGAAAGTCGTCCCCTGCCCCTCTATCGTCTCGAACCAGATCTTCCCCTTCGCCTGCTCGACAATCGTCTTACTCATCGCCAGCCCCAACCCCGTACCGGAAGACTTCGTCGTAAAATTCGGAATAAAGATCTTCGACTGCATCTCCAACGGAATCCCCTCCCCATTATCAGTCACCTTGACGATAATCGACGCCTCCCCCTCCCGGATCTCCTCGCTCACGCTGATCACCCGCTTACCATCTTCATCACAGGCTTCCAATGCATTCTGCAACAAATTAGTAAACAGGCGGTTCAACTGCGTCTTATCGGCAAAGATCATGATCTTCTGATGCACCGGCACCCATTTGAAGAGCAGGTTCTCCGTCGTCTCATACAAAGAAACCAGAGAATACAGCATCTCATGCATATCGAACACCTCCTTCTTAGGATTGCCGATATTGGCAAACTGCGAGAAATCCGAAGCGATCTTCGACAGGTGATCGATCTGCTCCACCAGCGTCTTCGCCACACTGGAAGCCATCTCCTTTACATTGACCGAATTATTATCGATAGCCTTCTGCAAATACTGAATGCTCAGCTTCATCGGCGTCAGCGGATTCTTGATCTCATGCGCCACCTGCCGGGCCATCTCCCTCCAGGCCCCCTCCCGCTCACTCTTGGCCAGCGCATGCGCACTCTCTTCCAGCTTCTTCACCATCTTATTGTATTCCTTCACCAGCCCCCCGATCTCATCATTTCGCTTCCATTCGATCTCCTCATTCGTCTTCCCCAGGTTCACCTCCTGCATCTTTTTAGAGATCAGCAGGAACGAAGAAGTGATCCGGTTCGTCAGGAACAGGGCGATCGTACCCGCAATCAGGAAAATAAAAGCATTCAACGTGATGATCGTAACCAAAAAATTTGAAATCTCTTCCTTTAGCTCATCCTGCGTCGTAAAAGAAGGAATATTCAGGTAAGCATACGTATTCCCGCTGGCATCCCGCAGCGGCCGGTAAATACTCACATACCGCACCCCGCCGACCTGCTCATAATTCGTATACTGGATGGAATTCAGCTGATGCAGGTTGTAATACGCATCGGGATGCATCTTCTTGCTCAGAATCCCCTTATTATAAACGAATAAGTTAGAAGATACCTGCAAATTCCCATTCAGGTCATATACGTTGATATCCGTACTATGCACCTGCGCCACCTCCTCGATCATCTTCTGCAGCTCGCTCATCGCCCCCGGGTAATACAATTTCCACTCATCCCCATAGATCACCTGCCCCGACAATTTATTCTGTACCTCGCTCACCATGACCTGCATGGCCCGGCTAAGCCGGTCCCGGTTATTCCGGTCATACCGGTTGATAAAGAACACAATCGTCGCGACCCCGATCACCACAAAAGAAAAAAGGCTGATAAAGATGATCGTAGTATGGATCTGCGACCGGATATTCATCTGCCAGTAAGTCTTCAGCTGGCTCCAGTGCATCCGCGACCAGATCAGCAACGCCGCCAGCCGGAACAAAGCCACTAAAAACAGGAAGGCGGTAAACAGGTACGCGAACAACGTGATATCCTCTATCCCGGAATTATCCCTTTTCACCACGACCACATAGATATCGTCCGAGGCCCGGTGCCACAATTCATCATAAACACTCTTTCTCACATGCACAAAATCCGTCTTCGGGATCTGCTCATCGGTCAGATGCGTGGAAAAAGGATATTCGTTATTATCGGTGATCAGCTCCCGCTTGTTATAAATAGCATAGTATTCCGGCAGATCCTCCCGTTTCTGGCGGAAAAGCTCCGGCACGAGCGCATTCGACCCCTTATAGCTTTTCGGCACTGCCGTAATGAACAGATAACCGGTGACCTTCCCCGAGCTGTCCCCATAGATGGACTTTTTATAGATATACGTATACTTGTCAAAGGATTCTTCATAATACCGCAGATCCGGAATATCGGTATTCTTGCCCCTAAGGGTAAAGATCGTATTCAAGGTATCATAAGAGACGGAAGGATCATTGTACAGCGGCCGCTCATTGTCGTCATAGGTAAAGAGCTGCGTGTCGAATTTATTCTGATAGACGCTGAAATTACGGTTGACCATGCTATCTTTCATGGCGGAATTTGACAGGGGGTCCTTAAACCGGGAAAAATTAAGCGACAGGAAATCATTGTCGATATAGCTGAAGGCAATACTGAGCACTTTTTCACTGGTAGGATCCGCCTGCTCCGACAACCGCTCAGCAATACGCCGGCGATTATCCTCCTCTATCTTCCGGTTCTCGAGCAGGATCACGGCGGAAATAGAAGTGGAAAAGATAAACAGCCAGAATAACACCTCACTGACATTCAGACGAAACCGCAGGTTGAAGAAGACGCGGCGCTGCATGAGCCAGACATAAGCCAGCAGCCATATTAACACAAAAATATCCAGCTCTACCGTGATCGTATTATGGATAAAGGTCAGCAGCAGCAGCCCCATCGTCGCAATGATGATATACAGCACGATGGAAAGCGCACGGATCAGGTAACCGACCAACTGGAACAGCACCTGCGATAAAAAGAAATAGCCCAGCGCCAGCGCCGCCAGCGCGATAAAGTCGACAAAACTGTAGTTATTCAGCAGGCTGAAGAAGTTCAGCACATTAAAGGATATTTTGGAGTCCGTCACCAGGGACTGCACAATATTGGCAAATTCGAAGGTAGTGATCACCAACACGGCCAGGCCTATGAAGATCCATAACCAGTTCTTCCATCGCTGCTCCGACTCGGGAATCGTATACTCGCTGAGCTCCCGCTTGATAAACAGGATGATCCAGCAAAACAGGAAAGCATTGATGACCAGGTCCCCCAGCGAGCTCAATACGATGCTGGAACTGTAGATGGTCGGGTCAAACAGCTCGAACTGACGCAGGTTCAGCAGGTCGGGAGAGACATATACCAGCACCCGCAGCAGCAGGATCACCACGATCAGGAACCCTATCCCCCAGCTCGCCCCCCATCTCTCCCTTATCGTATGCGCCATATTATGGATGATGATCAATACCAGTAAGACACCCAGCAATACCGCCAGCGGGATCACCAGGTAATGAGAAGGAGCATGATAACCCGGCTTTTTTTCCAGGTAGAAGAGCGTAATGTCAAGGGTGCTTTTTACAGGGAACTCGGTGGGAGTAGCCGTTATTCTCACCCGCTCTTCCGCAGAAGCGATATCGGTGAATTCCGGCGTCAGGTTGGTCGTGGAGATATAATACTGCCAGCGCACCGGGATCAGGGCAATCGCCACCAACGGCCGGCCTCCGCGGCCCTGTACGGCTTTCTTTATAAAAACATACTGCCCGTTGCTGAGCTGTACAAAGCTATTGCCATTGGCAGCGCCCATCAAAGCCTGCGTAGGCAGCGAACGCTGGTCGCTCCAGAATTTCAGCACACCTGCCCCACCCATTGAATCCGTATCGTAAAGGAAGAGCCCGTATCGCTTATCTACCAGTTTACCCAGCTCGTCTTCGGTATATTGCCGGTCAGCCAGCCGGCTCAATAAAGCCGTGTCCTTCGTCAGCCGCTCGAAATCCTGTTCCCTCTCCTGCAAAAGGGATTGTATCGAATTACGCAGCACCCGGACAGAAGCATCGCTGCTGAAATATATGTTGAGGAAATAGCCGGTCAGGAACAACACCGCAGCTGCCAGTAACAGCACCCTGTTCCTGCGGAAAATATCAATAAAAAGAATCTTCAATCCTGTTGTTTTTTAATTAGCCGTCATGCGCCGCTCAAAATCTAGCGCATATCCGGCAAAAGCTCTAATAATTGTCCTTCGGACCAAGGCCTTCCAAGGCCTTGAGGTCATCCCACAATCCATCCATTTCTTCCAGGGTCATGTCGGCCAGGGATCGGCCTCTTGCTGTGGCTTCCTCCTCCATCCGGGTAAATCGCCCCATGAACTTTCGGTTTGCTTTTTCCAGGGCATTCTCAGCATCTATCTGCAAAAACCGTGCATAATTGACCAGGGTAAAGGAAAGATCGCCGAACTCCTCTTCGATCTTCACCGGGTCCTTTAGCGAAATAGCTTCCCGCAACTCCTCCATCTCCTCCTTCACCTTCTCCCAGACCTGCTCCGCATGATCCCATTCAAAACCCACTTTCCCGGCTTTCTCCTGCAGCCGCGTCGCCTTGACCGTCGCCGGCAGCGACAGCGGCACCCCGCTAAGCACAGACTTCTTACCCTCCTTCAATTTCAGCTGCTCCCAGTTCCTTTTTACATCCTCTTCATTTTTAACCGTGACCAGCCCTTCCTGTTGGCTGGTGTCGCCATAGATATGCGGATGCCGGCTGATCAGCTTATCACAGATGCCGTTGATCACCTCATCCAGGGTGAACTGCCCCTGCTCCTTGCCGATACGGGCATAAAAGACGATATGCAGCAGCAGATCCCCCAGCTCCTCCCGGATCCCCTTCCAGTTCTCCTCTAAGACAGCATCGGCCAGCTCATACAGCTCTTCGATCGTAAGCGGACGGAGGGTCTGCACCGTTTGCTTACGGTCCCAGGGACATTTTTCCCTTAATTCATCCATAATCCCGACCAGACGCTGGAAGGAGGTAGTAACTTCATTCATAAAAAATATTTTAGAAGGTTGCAGCATGGCCCAAGGTCCCGCCGCCCCTATACCGAAACAGCAGAGATCAGCACGAATATCACCAGGAGTATCGTATTAATAATGAATGCCAGGAAGCAGGCAATCAGATATTTGAGAAAGGTCTTTCCCCTCCCCTGCCCGTAAAATCCCCGCATCGCCTTATACAGGTAGATCATAATGTAGATAAAGATCAAAAAGTTCAGGATTTCCGATGTGACCTTCAACCATTCCCAGCCAAGAGAACCCAGCTGATTCAGCAGTATCGTGGCCAGCGCGAGAATAAAAATAGCACAATAGACATGGATAGTGAAAATGCCATGGTCCACATAGTAATATTGTTTGTGCCTAAAGTATAAGATATTCAGGATCAAGGCGAAAAATGGCAAGGACCAGAACAGGATCTTGGGAAAGGAATGCAGCATATGCTCGGCGAAATGCTCGAAATAGAGGCGCTTATCCCGGTGGAGCTCCTCGCCGGCGACGATCGATTTGTGCATCACCAGCCTCTTGAACCATCCATCCTGGAGACTATCCGGCAGACGTTTCTCGGAAGAATCATACGCTTCGACCGACTTATATTGGCTCACATCCCACCCCAAAACAGTGGTATGGCTTCCCGTATCCGGGATCTTGCCTAACCGGATCAATTTGTTCAGAGAATCTCTCAGATGCGACGGAATCCCGGGATACCTATATCCCTTTGAAGTGTCTGCCGTAGCAGTGCTATCCGTCAGGGCCCGGGCCAGCAACAGCTTCCTGTCCGCCTTACTGAATGTTAGTTTGGTCGTATCCCCGTATGAACTTTTGATCATCGCCAGCTCGACGTCCAGCTTGCGGACAGCATTCGCATAATCCTGCCGGTCATCCTCATCATCGGCTGTTTTCATTTTCTTTTCGTCGTCCAGCTTCAGTTTCTCCAGCTCCGTCAAACTTTTCTTCACCTCTTTATCGGCCGTCTCATTTACATGCATAAATTCCCCGGGCCGCTTGAGAGAGAAGAAGATCAGGAAAAAAATAGCGGAAGTGAAGACATACATCCGGATCGGGTTGAGATATGTCATCCGGCGCCCCGCCATATATTCTTTCGACAGAAACCCCGGTTTCCGCATCAGGTATTTTACCGTACTGAAAAATTTGCCGTCAAAATGCGTGATATCGTTAAAAAAATGCTGCACCAGATGCCATACCGTCTCCTTCGGCTCCAGGTTTTCCTGCCCGCAAACATGACAATACCGCCCGGATAAGGCGGTATGGCAATTCAAACAGATTTTTTCTTTTCTTTCCTTTAGATGCGACACTGGGAAAATTTTAACTAAAATAAGGAACTTATAGAGCTCTACATGTATTAAAAAAGGGAATTTTTCGTTTCTTGGTTTCAATCCTACATTTGCGCTGAATGAAAAGACTACCCGCTTTCCTCCTTTTGATCGTGCTCAGCCAGCTCTCCCAGGCTCAATATTATTACAAAGACCTGGTTGTGAGCCGGCAGACGACCGGACAATGGCAGCTTTATAAGGATAACAAGGTCAGATCCGTCAGGCTGGAGAGCTTTGAAAACGACGGCCAGCCCTCGGACGGATTTGTCGGCGACCAGCAGGTAACCGGTGACTTTTCCCGTATTACCACCCATACCCGCTCCTCCGGCACAACCGACTCCTGGATCCTGGCTTATTATACCCCCTCCGGCCTCCTGTCTAAAATCGTGGATACCAGCGATACCTACCAGAGTACTTCCGAATATCAATATGACCCGGCAGGACATATTACATCCATTACCAATACATCCCTCGAAACCGATAACCACCTCAAGGACCTGGAACAGCATCTCTGGCAATACGATGCCCAGGGCAAGCCCTCCGGCATGCTCAAGATCAAGAACGGGAACGACACCACTATCGTACGGTTCGTGACGGACGAAAAAGGCAATATCGGGGAAGAAAGGGCCCGCCGGAATAATACCGACCTGCCGGCTATCTATTATTACTATGATTCGGACAACCGCCTTACCGATATCGTTCGCTACAATGACAGGGCCCGGCGATTACTGCCGATCTCTATCTTTGAATATCAGACCGGAGAGCGACCGGTCTCCATGATGGTCGTACCCGATAGCGGCAACGATTATCAGAAATGGATCTATGAATACAATGACAAAGGACTGAAAATAAAAGAATCCTGTTTTAACAAGAAAAAGGAATTGCAAGGCAGGATCGAATACAGCTATAAATAAATTTTCCCCCGGGGCCCTGGTTCCGGATCTCAGCTTTCAACAACAACATTATGCGCACGCTATTAACGCTGATCTTGCTTTCGACCACCGCCCTAACCTGGGCCCAGGACCTCGATTTTCCGGATTACCGCAACAAAAGGGACAATTTTATCAAGATCTCCGATAAGGACGTCCGGGCCGATCAGGCCTCCTTCTCCCTCGCCGGCGTCGACGAGAGCATCGGCAAAGCCCAGCTCAACGCCGTTCCTATCAAAGACTATGGCCCCAACTTCATGACCTTCCAAAACGACAATATCCAGGTGACCGTCAAAACCGGCGTATTCTTCCCGACCAAACATAAGCTGATGTTCTCGGAGAAGCACCTCGTCAAGATCGATGGCAAAGCTTACTACGGAGGCAACTATGGCGAGCAACCCCATACAACCATAGATGCGGTGACAGTCATAGTCGGTAAAGATACCGTCCCCATTCCTGCCACCGCTTATTTTGATCTCTATGACCCGAAATTCAGTTTTACCCAGTCCGGCTCGACCCGCACCCGCAATGCCGTCTACCTCTCCAACGACAAACACACTTTTTACATCTATATGCTCAACCCGGACAACGGCGGCACCGAATACACTTTTGTCATCCGGGATAAACAATACCTCCGCCGCGTAGTCGATTACGGGTTCTTAAAATAAGGCCCGGTCGTCCGTCATCGGAACATCCTTCATACGGTCGTCCGTCATCCGGAGCCAATCGCCGGGCCCCTGGACTCATTCCTTCCTTTCTTTCCTGACCAGCTCTCCTTTCTCATTAAAGAACAGGAGCCAGTCTTCCAGGAAAGCATCGTGATGGTCCGAATCCAGCAGCGTGCCGTTATTCACATGCAGCACATACAAAGGCTGCTCCGGCGTTTCGATCTTTTTAATATCGGCTACATACCAATCGTAATACCCGCTGTTCTTCCACCCCAGCTTGACACTATCCGGCAGATTCTTCGTCCATTTTATCGGAGCTTCCGTTCCCTTCCAGCTTCCATCCTCCGCATAATAGGCAAAGTATTTCTTCCCGTTACGTGAAAACTGGGCGATATACCCCTCTTTCCGCTGCTCCCATTTCTTCAGTTTCCCATCGGGGAACTGCGAAGAAAATGCCTTTACCACCACCACAGGCACCGCACTAACCGGCACCCCTGCACTTTGCGCTATCATCGTCTGAAACAGGATCGCCGCAGCGATCAACATCATAATTTTTTTCATTTTTAATTTTTTTAAAAGATTATAATATATCAACCCTTCATCTCGTCGTCAGTCGATCATCGTCGGTCACCTCACCGCCACCCCCTCCTTCATCTCATCATTCGCATTCACCACCAGTTCATCGCCAGCCTGCAACGCCCCCGTCACCTCCACCCGATCCACCGTCTCATTGCCAGTCGTCACATCGACCTTCATCGTCTTGCCATCCCTAACCGACAGCACATACTTCCTTTCCGTGGAAGTGATCACTGCAGAACGCGGCACCGAGAAAGCAGCCGGATTTCCCTTCGAATGAAACAGGATCTCCGCATACATACCCGGCGCCAGCCTGCCATCCTTATTATATACATCCAGCTCCATCCTCTCCGATCGATACTGGATATTCATGACACTGGACCTCCGGTTAACCCTTCCCGTCATCTTCTTACCTGGAAAAGCGCTCAGGTAGAAAGCCACCGTATCCTTATCCTCCAGGTTGGCCGCAATACCCTCCGGAATATCTACCTGCAGCCGCAGCCGTTCGACCTGCCGCAGGTCCAGCATGGGCTTGTTCTCCTTCCCCTCCGCGCTCACCAGCGCCCCGGGATGTACATTCCTCTCCGAGATCACCCCGTCAAAAGGAGCCATCACCCGTAAATACCCCAGTATGACCTGCTGCATCTGCCAGTTCGCCTTTTCCGCATTGGCCAGCGTGCTGTCAGCCTCCTCCTTCGCCTTGGACGATGCCAGTCCCATAGGAGATACCGCCCCAGGCGTCAGGGACGCCTGCCGCAGCCGCTCATAATTCTCCCGGCTGATCGTATAATCCAGCTTCGCCCGGGCATATTTCTCTTTGGCCTGCATGCTGGCCAGCTCCAGCTCCGGCGCCTCCAGCTCCATCAGCAGCTGCCCCTTCTTCACATGCGAACCGATATCTACCCATACTTGTTTTACATAGCCGTTTACCTTGGGAAAAATGCTCACTTCCTCATAGGAAGCCAGCTGCGCCGGCAACTTTACCAGCTGCTCCAGCCCGAAAGCCTTTTCCACGGTCGCGAATTGATAGTGTGGCTTGGCCGGATCCGCCACGGCAGCCACCGGCTCTTTCTTATCCCCACATCCCCAGATCAGGGCTGCCACCAGGGGCAGGATAAATACGTCTTTACTCATCGGTGAATGATTGATCTTTTGCATACTAATTTTATTTATAATGATTTATTCTCCTTCCGGCATCAACGACACACTGTCAAAAGATGTCTTCTGCTGTATCCATCCATATACCAGCGGCACGATGAACAGCGCGGCAAACGTCGACGCCGCAAGCCCCCCGATCACTGCACGCCCCAAAGGCGCCGACTGATCTCCCGCCTCTCCCATTCCGCTGGCCATCGGGATCATACCCGCGATCATTGCTAAACTGGTCATCAGGATCGGCCTCAGACGGATACTCGCTGCCACAGAAGCCGCCTTGAAGGAGTCCTTGTACTCCAGCCGCAAAGCCTCCGCATTCGTTACGATCAGAATCGCATTCGCCACCGACACCCCCACCGACATAATGATCCCCATATAAGATTGCAGGTTCAGCGTCGAGCCCGTCGCCAGTAACAATAACATCGAACCAAGCAACACCGCCGGGATCGTCGCCAGCACCGCGATCGAAAGCCCGAAGGACTGATAGTTAGCTGCCAGGATCAATAAAATGACGACAATCGCCGCCAACAGTCCCCCCTGCAACGAACCCAGTGTCTCCGTCAGCAAAGAAGACATCCCCTTGATCTCCGCCACCAGCCCCTTTTTGGGCGCCCCCATCTCATTCATCGCCTGCTGTACCGCCGCCGCCGCCGTACCCAGATCCTTTTTATAGATATTGGCGCTGACAGTGACAAACCGCCTCGGCCCCTCCCGGTCATACTCCCCCGGTAAACTGTCGATGGTGATATCCGCCACATCCGACAATACCGGCCGCATCTTTCCGGATACGATAGGAATAGATCGCAACTGCTGCAGCGAATTCATAATATATTCCGGGATCTGCACCTGCGTGTTGTAGGTATATTGCTTGCTATCGTCCAGCCAGAAATTCTTCAGCGTATACCGGCTGGAAGCCGTGGCATCGGAGATGCTTCGGGACACATTATCGATACTCAGGCCCATCTGCGCCAGCTTCTGCCGGTCCATCCGGATCACCAGTGTAGGCAGCTTGAGCGGCTGCGCCACCTGCACATCTCTCAAAAAAGGAACGGCCTTTAACTTATCAACCAGCCTGCTTGAATAATCGGCGATATCGGCCATGTTCTTGGCAGCCACCCGCACCTCTACCGGCGTAGAGGCCCCCTGCGCCATCAGCTTCTCCGTCAGCTCTATCGGCTCGAAAGACACCGCCACCGCCGGATACTTGTCGGCGATCATCTTCCTTATCCTGTCTTTCAGGTCATCTATATTCGTTTTGTAGCTCTCGTCCAGCTGAACCTGCAAGACCGCTTCATGGCTGCCGCTGTTAAAGACATACAGATTACTATGCCCGTAATTGGGAGACACCGTCCCCACAAAAGCCGAAGAGATAGCGACATGCCCATCCACAGCCACGCTGATCAGGTCCAGAATATCTTTTGTCGTTCTCTCCGTTATCTCCAGCCGGGTGCCGTTGGGCCCCCGAACCCGCAGCTGCAATTGACCGGCATTGGATTTCGGCAGCATATCCTTCCCGATGACACTCAGGCACAATGCTACCGCTGCCAGGGCGATCACGACATAACCGATCACAATCCCTTTGCGCCGCGGCATCTGCCTATCCAGCCATCCCAACAGACTCATCTTAAGCCGCTGAAAGAATCCATTCTCGGGACTATGCTGATCGTCCTCCCGGTTATGAACCGCCACCTCCTCCACCTCCGCATGATCCAATGCCAATCCCGCATGCGCATGCAGCCCCTTATGATGATACTGGAACATTTCCTCTTTCAGGAGCCAGTTCGCAATGATCGGCACCAGGGTCTGGGCCGCCACATAAGAAATGATCATGGCAAACCCGATCGACATAGACAAAGGAAGAAACATAGCCTTGGGCACCCCCTCCATCACCAGCGAAGGCGCAAAGACCGCCAGAATACACAACAGGATCAGCAGCAGGGGAAAAGAGATCTCCGTACACGCATCCAGGATAGCCTTCTTCTTGGTCTTATTCATTTCCAGGTGCTGGTGGATATTCTCAATGGTCACCGTTGCCTGGTCTACCAGGATCCCGATCGCCAGGGCCAGCCCGCTGAGCGTCATGATATTGATCGTCTGCCCCGCCAGCTTCAGGCATAACACCGTGCTTAATACAGCCACCGGGATCGTGATGATCACCACCAGGCTGCTACGCCAGTCCCGCAGAAAGAGCAACACCATCAAACCCGTTAATATCGCTCCCAGGATGCCCTCCGTCATAAGACTCCTGGCGGCATTCATGACAAAAACACTCTGATCGAACTCATAGCTGATCTGCACGTCATCCGGCAGCAGACTTTGCATTTCCGGGATCTCTTTACGGAGGTCCTGCACCACATTCCAGGTGGAAGCCCCCGCCGTCTTTACGATCGGGAAATAAACGGACCGCTTTCCGTTGACCAAAGCATAGTCGACCACAATATCCGCCGCATCTTCCACTCTGGCGATGTCCTTGGCCGTGATGCTGTTGATGCCGTTGTTGACGATGGGAATATCTCCGAAATCCTTCACCTTTTCTTCCTGTGAGTTGACGGAAGACAGGTACATCGTACTATCGATCCGGATATTCCCCGAAGGCGTCATGGCATTATTCTTACCCAGCGCATCCACCACCTGTTCAGGAGAAAGATTGTATTCCCGCAGTTTCTCCGGGTCTACCTTGATGATCACCGACCGGGCATTGGACCCGAAAGGAGGAGGCGCGGAAAGACCCGCCACCTTCCCGAACAATGGGCGGATCAAGGTACCCGCCATATCGAAGATCTCGTTGAGCGACCGCGTCTTGCTGCTGAATACCAGCTCCCCCACCGGCAGGGAGCTGGCGTCAAAACGAACCACTTCCGGAGGCAGCGCCCCCGGGGGAAAGAAGGCCATACAACGATTCACCTGGATAGCGGCTTCCGCCGAAGCCTCCGCCATATCCGTACCTTCATAAAAATTGATCTTGATCAGGGTCAGCCCCTGCGTATTCTTACATTCGATGTTCTTTACTCCGTCGATATACAGGAAATTATCCTGCATCCTCGTGGAGAAGAAACCTTCCATTTGCTTGGCCGACATACCCCCATATTGCTGAATGACATAGATCGTAGGCAAATTCAGCGTTGGGAATATATCTATCGGGATCTTCCGGATTGCTATTACCGAAAATAACAGCAGGCCTATGAAGATCACCAGGATTGTAACGGGCCTTGTTAGCGCTGTCCGTACCATGCTGATTATTTTAGGGTTTGAATAAATTGATCCAGGTTACCAGTAGCAGCGGCTTTGTCCAGGCTGGCCATATACCACTCATTCAGCGTTTCGATATAAGCCGACTGCGCCTGATACAAAACAAAAGACGCATTGCTTAGATCCACCAGATTGATGATACCCGCCTTATACTGAGCCAGCTTCTGGTGATAGCCATCCGTCGCCGCCTGCAGCTGCACCGGCAGCTCAGCCAGGTTCTTCTGCGCGATCCGGATCGTCTCATCCGCCTGCAACTCCTCATTCCGGAGAGAGAGCACCTGCTGCTGCAAAGCGAGGTCTGCAGCGGCAGATTGGTAACCGGCAACGGTCAACCTGTCCTTTTTACGCACCCCGTTAAACAGGTCATAGGTGATCCCCAGCCCTCCCATGTAGTTCAACCGCTGGTAACCCATCCCTTCGCCCAACGACTTATAATCATTGCTGTATTGAATGCTCGACCCTCTGGCCCAGCCGCCTGCCCCCAATATTATTTTGGGCAGATAGCTCTTCCGGATCAACACCTCTTCAGCCTGGTATTGCAGCTTCTGCTTCGCGTAAAAATCAGCCAGAGGATTGGCCGTTCCGCCCCCCGATCCGACTATCGGGATCGTCCCCAATCCCAGATTATTTCCCGGAACCAGCCCATTAATCCGTCCCGTATCCAGCCCCGGCCTATCGCCCGGCCTCAGCCCCCCCATCGGAGTCGCACCCGCCCCCGAATCCACCCGGACCTGCGGATCGCTCACACCAGTCAGATAAGACAGCTGCTGCAGCAGCCGGACCAGGTTCCCCGTCGCACCATTATAATTGATCCTCGCCCTCGACAATTCAGCCTTGGCCAGCGACGAATCCACCCCGGCATTGATCCCTGTACTGGTCAGCGCGCTGCTGATCGTATAGATAGCTTGATAACGGCGTATATCCTCTTCCTCCAGCGCCAGTTGATACCGGCCCTTCAGGATCTCGAAATAGACCTTGCCGATCTGCCACTTCACCATGTATAGTTCTTTGGCCAAATCAGCCTTTTGCACATCCGCAAAAGCCCGCGCACCGGACACCTTGGCCCCGCGCAATCCAAAATTCACCAGCTCGTATTCCCCATAAACAGAGGCGATATTACTGGTAGCAGGTTGATAATTATTCGCAGCGGTGACACCCCCGGAAATAGCATGTAATACCCCCGGCATAGGAAGGAAGCCACCCGTCAGGTCATTGGCTGTACCAATGGACAGCTCCTCGACGACATTCAGCTTGGGTAGAAAAGCATGCTGAGCCTCCCTAATACCGGCTTCCGCACCGCTGACAAGCGCCTGCTTTTGCAATAAGACAGGTAGATGATGCCTGGCCGAATCCACCAGGTCTGCTAAAGAATAAACAGGATTTCTTTGTGCCAATACAGGAAAGACCGGCATCATAAGCACCATGAATAGGATCCTTATGAGAATACCGGCTGCTCTTTTGCACGTCGCAGCCATAAAAGACAATATTTAAAATGAGAAATGCCTAACCGCACTGGCAGCAGCAATCGAAAAGGTTAGGCGCACGCGGGAGGACCCCGGAGAGAAGTTACAATGCGGTCAAAGGATTGTACCGCCTGTTTACAAACAGCATATTTTCTTCGAAATTCAGCATAGGTAAGCAAGGCCGGCAAAGAGACAGCAGCAGTCGCCTGAATAGGGTATCTTCCCTGGAAACGCTTGTCCAGACTTAGATGCGATCTGTCCTGGTGGGTAGCCTTATAATCGTTATCCGTCTTTCCATGCGGGGCAAAAGGCGCCCCGGCAGTGATCTTATTTACAGATGCATTGCCATAAACATAAAAATTGGCGATGGAGTAGAACCGGTAATTGAGCTGCGCGGTAAAAAGGAACAGATATACTGTTAACAGCATCAGCTTGCAGCATCCATTCGTATATCTTTTTCTTATCAGGGTCATGATAATAGACCCCTAAGATAATAAAAAAAAGGAATAATCAGGAAGCTGCCTTTATGGTTACCTTTTACCGGAACCAGGCAACTTCCTGTGAAATGTCCAAACAATCGTCAGATCCTGTCCTTTTTTATTAATTCCCCATCGGCCGTGAATGTCAAGACATGATCTTCTCTGAAAGCGTCATATTTGTCCGAACTCAGCAGGGGCCCGTTATTCAGGTGCAGCACATACAGCGGCCGCTCCGGAGTTTCTATCTTCTTGATATTGTGCACATACCAGCCGGCATAGCCACTGTTCATCCACCCCGTCTGCACATTCGCCGGTAAGTGACGGGTCCTCTTTACACGGGACTCCGTACCTTTCCAATCCCCCTGATGAGAATAATAAGCATAATACTTTTTGCCATCGCGGGTAAACTGTGCAATATATCCCTCTTGGCGGGTCTCCCATTTCTTCAGGTCACCATCGGGGAACTTCGCGGAGAAAGCCTGTGTCACTTCTTTCGGAACAGCCGCCTGTTCCTTTTTCTGAGCCATAACGCCTTGTGTCAATATCATTGATGCGATAACTACAAATAAATTTTTCATACTGTTCTTTTTAAAAATTATTAATACACTGGGGAAATCCACAACCAACAAGGTCGCGATGATGCAATAGTGCCAATAGCACAAGTCACCAATTAAAAGTCATGCGCCGCCAATCCTGCGGCATCGATAAGTCGATGAGTTTTAAGCAATGGGAGGTCCCCGGAGAGAAGGTAACAGCCGATAGGCGACAACCGGACGCGGGCCCCGGTTATAAAATTCCTGGTCTTTCAGAGGCTGATAAGATACAGTACCTGCTTCTTCTTTATAGACCGGCAGGTGTTCAGTCCCGAACAAACTGGCGGAAGACACCACACGCACAACGATCGAAACAGGATCTTTGGCATCCGCAGAAGGATCTTCCGGCAAAAAATACTGACTATTGATCTGAAGAGCAAACAAAAAGAAGCAGATCATCCCTGCGAGGGACGTAAACAATTGGTTGATATAGCTTCTTTTTATCGCGATCATGATAGGATGTGAAATTAAGCAATGATTCTCTAAGGAAAACTTAAAACTCGCAGTCTTCCCTCGCCCGGGCCACCTAATACCTCCAGGACTTCAGATCCGCCCCCTTGGGCGCCCGGCTCTTCACCTCCTCCGCCCATTTCTTAATATACATCTGGTGATACCGGAGCCGGCTGATATAATTAGGATGCTCATGATCTCCATTCCAGCAATGCTCCGCCCGGTCCCCATAATCCACCTCGCAGCTGCAGCCGGGGCCCGTCAGCTTCTTCAGCATATCCTCCGCGGAATACACCGCATTGTTCAGGTAATAGCTATCCATATCGCCTACATAAATATGGATCTTCCCCTTGAGCTTGTCCCCGATCTTCGGCCAGTCGCGCTGTATGATATGCGTAAGATCATAATGCTCCTTCCAGTATGCCGCCACCGAGGAATCGATCGCGCCGGTATATTTATCGAAGATCCGCTTCGGATAGCCATCGGCATCCATCGGAGAGAACACCGCCTCCCAGATATCGAACTGATCGCCGCTGCGGCTGCGATTGCCCAGGGCCAGCTCCCGCTGATTCATATCCTTCACCATCGCGCTCACATGTCCCAGATAATCCCGGTACCCCGGCCGCGGAGTTTTTTTATAGTCGCTGCTCACATAATAGGCGTTCTTATCGTGGTAGATATCGATAGTCGTATAATGATGGAAGTCTACAGGGTCCGGACAGGAAGCATAACAGCCATTGTACTGATCCGGATAGAGCACCTGCACCGCCAGCGCCTCCCAGCCCCCGGTAGAGCCACCGTAGGTAAATCGGGCCCACCCCTGACCGATACCACGGAACCGCTTCTCGATCTCCGGGATCAGCTCGTAGGTAATCGCATCCCCATAAGGCCCCAGACATTCCGAATTGACGGCATAGCTATCGTCATAATAAGGATTGGCATGCGCTATCTCGACCGCCAGCACCCTGGGAAACCCCGGCCCCGTCCACTGCTTGTAAAAAGAATAGGCTTCTTGTTGCACGACCTTATTATAACCACTGATCCGAAACCGGGTATTGGTATCAGGTTTCAGATTCTCATCGGGCGGCGTCAGACGGAACCCATCGAAGTCAGCAGGAAAATGTCCGTGAAAAATAGCCAGCGGATACTTAACGGAAGGATGCTCCTCATACCCCTCCGGCAACAGGATATGCGCCCCGATATACATCGGCCGGCCCCAGAACTCCGTGAGCAGCTTGCTCTGGATCTTGATATGTTTGATATAACGGGTATCCTGCGGCTCCGCAATGGGAGGAATGATATGATCGATAGTCAGACTGATCTCCCCGGAGGTAGCAGGATCAAAATGCACTTTGACCGGCGCCGAATAAATATTCCCGGGAGCCTCGTTCCAATGCTGGCCCTCTCCCCTGTCCATCGGCAGCTTAACCGTCTGCCCCCCTTTCAGATGAAAAGTCTCATACTTGTGCAGTAAAACCTGTATAGTATAATCTCCGGCAGGTACGTCCCGGAGCCTCTCGATGGGATACCCGAAGGCATGCATGTCCACCAGCTCGGAATGACCCGGCTCCCAGCCATCCACATCCACCCCGAAGACCATCTGCGTTCCGGCCGCATCGTTGATCTGGAACCTTGGCTCTTCCCTATCGTTATTCGACAGCAGCAACAACAGCCGCCCGTCAAGAGCCATCTGCTGTAAAGAAGGAGCGATCGTTACGCTGAATGTCTGGGCCAGAGCCCCGGCGCAAGCGCCCAGCATAAACGCCGCCAGTAAGACCGGCAGCCGGTGGATGGTAGTCATAAACAGTAGTAGTTATGACTCAATATAACATTTTTTGCGCTAATCCTTCCCCGTTATTATCGATGCCAGCATAGCACAAAATACCCCTATCTCCTCTTCGGTATTATAGTAGTGGATCGAGGCCCTCACGATGCTGCTGAGATGATTTTTATTCATATAGATCAGCGTGGAGCTGGCCTGCCCGACGGATACATTGATTTCTTTTTCCAGCAGCCTGTTCTTCACCAGGAGACTATCCATCCCCTTCACCGAAAAGGTTACGATGCCGCATTGCTGATCGCCGATATCATGAATAGTCACCCCATCGATGCCCGCCAGCTGCTGCCGTAGCCTAGACGCCAGGAACTGTATCCGCTGCCAGATCCTGTCCACCCCGATCTCCAACGCATATTCGATCGCCTTTCCCAACCCAAGCATAAGAGCCCGGTTTTTTTCATACAGCTCGAACCGCCGCCCATCATTCCTTATTTTGAACGTATCCATGCTGACCAATTCCGCAGTGTACCCATCCATGAAGATAGGTTTTAACCGATCCTGCACCTCCTTCCGGACATATAAAAACCCGGTTCCCCTCGGCCCCCGCAGAAACTTCCGCCCGGTTACCGACAACATATCACAGCCGATCTCATTCACATCGATCGGTACCTGCCCCGCAGTCTGACAGGCATCTACCAGGTATAATATATGGTGCTTACGGGCTATCTTCCCTATTTCAACGATCGGCACCATCCCCCCCGCCGTCGAAGGAATATGCGTAATAGCGATCAGTTTGGTTCGCGAAGAGATCGCCACCTCCAGCGCCGGCAGAGAGAAATTACCCTGCTCATCATTCGGTATCACCCGGATGACGATCCCATGCGTTTGTTGCATATTCAGAAAGCCAATTAAATTAGTGACATACTCCATCTCCGAGGTGATCACCTCATCCCCCCTTTCAAAGGCCAGCCCGTTAAAAGCCACCCCCCAGGCAGTACTCGCATTTTCTACCACCGCCACCTCCGACTTATCCGCATGGATCAGCTTAGCTATCAGCTCATAGACATTCTCCAGCTGCACCCTGTATTTATATTCGGTCTCATAACCTCCATAAGTGGCCTCCTCCCGTAAATACCCGATCACCGTCTCCAGCACCACATCCGGTGGTAAAGAAGCTCCCGCATTATTAAAATGAATCCGCCCGGCTGTCCCCCTGGTCCCTGCCCTTAACGCCTGTATTTCCTGTTCGCTGAACGCTGCTGTTATTTCCATAATTGGTAGTTGAATACAGCAAAGTAAAAACATATATCAATAGCAAAACAGATTCAGAATTGCCAATTTCGACCAGATCAGATTTTCCGCGCCGAAACTGAGACACTACCTCCGCGCCCCTAAAACACTTTTTTGATGGTTGACAGCGAGACGCCCAGCAGCTGCACACAGATCCGGTCCAGGGCCGGTTCGCCCCCCGTGAAATGAAAGACCGCATGCTGATGAGATCGGGAGCCCCGTCGCCTACACTATCATGTTGCTGAAAATATTTCATCAAAATACGAAATATTTCGTATTTTGATGAATAAATACCGTCATGAAAAGTCCTAAACATTTATCGATCACCGGTCTTATCGTACTTCTATCCTTTGGGCAGATATCGGCCCAGAAAAGTATCCCCACGAGACTGGACAGCCTGTTCAGAGCGATCACCAATGACCCGGCTATCCATTTTAATGGAACGGTCCTCGTAGCGGAGAATGGCGAAATAATCTATAAAAATTCTATGGGTTATGCCGACATAGACAAGAAGATCCGGAATGGAGTTTCAACCCGTTTCAGCCTGGCCTCTTTATCTAAAGTTTTTACTGCTGTCGCCGTGATGCAATTAAAAGAACAAGGTAGATTGAAACTGGATGATTCGCTGGTCGGGTATCTGCCGGATTTTCCCTATCCGGCCATCACCATCCGCCAATTACTTTCACATACCTCGGGCCTACCCGACTTTGAGATATTTCAATCCTATAAGGAGCCGGGTTCGAAGAGTCCCCTGACCAACGAGGATCTCATACCGGCTTTGAAAAAATGGAGTAATCTGGTTGCTATGCCCGGCGCCCGGTGGAGCTATTCCAGCCCTGGCATGGGATTATTGGCGTTGGTGGTAGAGAAGATTTCAGGCCTTTCTTTTCCGGAATACGTAGCTGCTTTTATTTGTAAGCCGGCAGACCTGCAGCATACGTATATCAGCACCGCGTATTCCCCGGTAAGGGATTCCTTACGGGCAGTGATTTATGCGAATCCCGGCTCCGCTGATGTCCCACTGACTGCCACCGATTCTGTTAGAACGAACCTCTCCAATCCTATCCAGACGATCATAGGGCCTGGATTGGTCGTAAGTTCACCGGAAGACCTGCTTCACTTCGACCAGGCATTGTATGCGGGGAAATTGCTTCAGGCTGCCACCATAGAAGAAATGTTCACGCCTGTTAAGCTGTCTGACGGGCATTTCGCGCAACTCGCCAGAGCGCCTTTATTTAGTGGATTAGGCTGGGGAATTGATATGGACACTTCAGCTGGAAAAATTGTTTCACATAATGGAGGCAGTCCCGGCATCGCCACTATCCTTCTCCGCAATCTTCGTACACATCAAACCGTGATCGTACTCGAGAATACGGATAACACCGCGATAATGACATTCGGCCTGAATGCCATGAATATACTGAACAATAAGCCGCTTAGGGCATTTGGTCATCCGCAGGGCCCTCCTCCCGGCTCCCGGCCGCCGCAAGGTCCGGGCCGGTAAATTATCGATTCTTTTCTTTTTGCTCGGCCTTCCAGATGCTCAGGTCGATCCCTGACAGACCGGAAGGATGCGCTGCCGGCTCGCCGGCTTTCTTTTTCGGTTCGCCCGATTTGGGAGGAGTGGCTTTGGCATCTTTCACTTTGGGATCTTTCGCATGGGCATCTTTTGCCGCAGGCTCTTTTAGCTTTACATCCGTAAGCCCTTGCTCAAAGTCCTCCTTTGCCGGCCGGTTGTTTTCCCAAAACTGTGACAGGAAGTTCAAAGCCTGCTGAGGCGTTTCGATCTTCTCTTCCTCTTTCAGCACTTCCAGCAGCTTCAGGTCAAATCTTACCGGAACAGGTTTATTTTTTTCTTTTGCCATGTGGACAAATGTATGAAAAGATTTCCCACGCCGGATAAGCTAATTAGAGTCAATCAGTTTTGTCACTTTTTCCCAGTCCAAGGTGCCTAAGGATCAATTCAACGGTTGATTGATTTGGAATACTGGTATTTATTTCCAAATCAGCTACACGTCTAAGTAGCGGTTCGATTGTTTGTCGCAGTCGGAGGACACGTGCAACCTCTTGAGGTGAGCTCCCATAAGCAGCGCCTTGTCTCAAATTAAGTCTTTGAACGATGATTGGCGCTGGTGCAGTGAGCAGAACGATATATTCAAAACTTTGATAGAACTTTGACATATTGCTGGCACACCCACTCACGAACAATAGCTCAGCGTCTTGAACAGATAAAAGTTCGCGAACTCGCTTCTCATGCCACACCCAATCTTTTCCCGGTTTCACTTCGTTGTCGGGATATGCTGGATCTACATCCGCATCTACCCATATTGAAAAAGTATCACCGTCAAGATCGATAGCCTTGTAGCCCCGGGACTGTAAGTCCAATATAATTGTGCTCTTTCCGGTTCCCGACATTCCGGTGATAAGGACGGTTTTCATTGTTGTGCATGTGCCTCCCATATGCATCAAGTTAAGAAATTAAGTATTTGTATTGACCTAATTATATATAAATGAAGAAGGTCGCCTGGCATTCCGGGTCAACTGATCGGCTGATATTCGAGAATAAGAACGCCGTTGTCGATCGCGCGCGAGTGTTTGAGCCCGAATTTCTTTAATTCCCGATTGTCATCGAAAAGTCTCAACCCGCCGCCGATCGAGAGGGGATATACCATCAGCCGCAACTCGTCGATGAGGTCATGGTGAAGCAGGGCCTTGACGAGGGTAGCGCTCCCATAGACGAGGATATCACCACCATCGGACTTCTTCAGCGCCGCGACGTCTTTGGCCACGTCGCGAAGGATATGGCTGTTGTTCCACTCCACCTTTTGCAGGCTTCGGGATACGACATATTTCGGCAGCTGGTTGATGGGGTCGGCAAACCCGGCGCCGGTCTGGCCGGGCCAGTATGCGGCGAACGTTTCGTACGTGTTTTTGCCCAACAGCAAGCCATCCACGCTGGAAAGCTCATCAATCTTGTACTTCCCGCCTTCTGGAGAGCTGTATTTAAACTGCCAACCGCCATGAGGATGAGGGGTTTCATTGCCGCCGGGCGCCTCGATAACACCATCGAGGGTGATGAATTCGGTAACGATAATTTTTCGCATGATCTTTTTTTGTAAAACTAGCGAACGTTGTTTGATCAAACGGGGGGAGAAAATGACATTCAATAGGGGTAAATACGTCGAGTGGTTGAAAATGTCATCACTTAGCCCGGTCTTCGTAGATGCCGATCATAAGGAGCCATGCTCCCGAAATGAGGAACGCGAATAAAACAATGATTGCGATAGCTGCGATGTAAAGCCCCGAGCTATATCCGCGAATAAGGAAAATTGCGGCTATAACTTCAGTGAGGTAACATATTGTGCCGCCTGCAAGTCGCGGCATGTTCAATCCAATAGAGCTCATACCCGATCTGATAGCTATAACATAACCCCTGATGAAGATGACTGTTGCGATGAGCCAGAGAACAAGCCACTCAAAGCCGAGCACTCCAAGATATTGATTCCCAATAAGCGCAAAACTGCTTGCCATGAAAATTGCAGTGAAGCCCGTCAGCATATTAATTGCCCGGTTTTTATGTGTTGTGTTTCGGATAATGATCCCGTGATTGATCGACATCGCGACGAAAATCAGACCTGCAAGTGCCGCCGCGCCGCCACCCACCATCACAAAAAAGTTATTCCATTGCTCTGGCATAAAAAAATGTTTCCTCGGTTCTAATTCCAGCAGTTTCAATAGTAATCACGCTGCTTTCTGTCGTGCTTCCCATGAATACAAAATGTCATGATGCCTTTAAACTACTAAACCAAAACAGGCATGCGCAACATCAGGACAAATTTCAGGAAATTTTATGGCATTTGCAAAGAGCTCTTTGAGAATCAAGTTAATAGCAGGAATAATTTTCGCAAATACCCGGTTCCTCAAAAGATGAATGATTTGCGGTATCCTTGAAATTATAACATGAAATATTCGATTTGCAAGGATACATCCCCCAAACCGAAACATTTGTAATTTCTTACAAGGCTATGGGGACTTCCGTTTAAACGCTTAGGTTTTCGTATATCCTTCACGGTGCGCAAGTGCCTTGGCGAAGATTCTAGCCATCATTAACCTCAACAGGGACGAAGGCACTATTGCATTAATTATCCGGTTCGCAAGCCCGGGAATGGCCGTTGAACGATTTACTTTAAGAGCTTTAAGCGTCTCGTAAACACATTGTTGCACGCTGATGGGCTTCATTGGCATGATTTCCGGTGTAATACCGAACTTTTCCAGTACCGGCGTTTCGGTAGTAGGGGTCTGCAGGACAGTCACGTTTACGCCCAGGGACTTGAACTCCACATGAAGTGATTTTCCAAGGCTCTGCACATACGCTTTGGCGCCGGCATCATTAGCCATATAGGGAATGCCCTTATCCGCGCCCATGGCTCCCACCAGTATCAAACCGCCCTTTCTGCGCAGGACGAGCCTTTGTCCGAAATGATGAGCGATGCCGAGATGAGCTAAGGCATTGAGCCGTAAAAGCTCAGTCAGTTTGTCGAGGCCGATTTCGAGAAATTTTCCGGGTTGACCTGTGCCCGCATTGGATACAATGAGGCCAATGTCGAGTTCATCCGTGGCTTGGACAATCTTATCGATGGCTCCTTCCTCGGAAAGATCGGCTACAACAACACGGTATTCTACCCCGAAATCTTTCGCCAGCTGGTTCCCCAGCTCCAAAAGCATGGTTTCCCGTCTTGCCACAAGCACCATGTTAAGACCCGAGGACGCAAGCTGCCGGGCGAACTCTTTGCCAATACCCGAGGATGCCCCTGTTATCGACGCCCAAGGACCGAAACGTTTCTGATCAATTAATGTTTTCATCGCCTACCCTCCTTTGTTATTTAAGAATGGATAATGAACTCCTGTCAGATTCTCTGATATTTCCCAGAGGCGCCTGGCCGCGGTCTGATCGAGTGCTGCCGGGGGAATCTTCCCAGCAGATGGATACCCGCGTTTAGGCCACTTTGCCCCGACAACATACTCCGCGCTTTGGGCTGATGGGTCTGTGGCCTGGTAGAGCGCCGGGAGAGCTCCTTTTTCTGCAGGCAAGGCAAGAACCATCTGTGCCATCCGAAGCAGATTCTCCGGTCCGCTTCGGGGACGCCCCCAATCGGTGTCTTTACCAACGAGGAGGCCGCTCCTGGCAACACCCGGATTCGTAGCAAGGCTGGTGATACCGGCACCAGCCTGCCGGCAGCGACGATCGAGTTCAAATGCAAAAAAAAGATTTGCGAGTTTCGACTGGGCATAAGCCGTGACAAATCCATATTTGTGCTGGCCCTGGAGATCCTCGAAATTGATCCTTCCCTGAGACGCAATATCACTGGACATATTCACTACACGCGATCCTGCCCGAAGGCTCAGTGTAGGCAGTAAGAGACCTGTCAGCGCAAAATGGCCAAGGTAATTGATCTGGAAATGAGCTTCAAATCCATCTTTTGTTAGACGATGAGGGCCGCCAGAAACCCCGGCATTGTTTACCAGCATGTCAAGGCCATTGTGCCGGTCTGAAAAGATATTGGTGAATCTGCGAATCGAATGTAGATCGGCCAGATCCAGCAATTGGACCTCAACGCTGGCCCCTGGTGCTGACGCTTCGATCCGGCGCGCGGCCTCGCTGGTCCGGTCCTGATTTCTTGACGCAAGAATGACGTGTGCACCGTGCGCGGCTAGCTGAAGCGCGATCTCATATCCGACCCCACTGCTGGCCCCGGTGACGATTGACGTGCAGCCTTTAAGGTCTGGAATAGCTGCAGCGTTCCATTTTGATTTCATAATATTGCGCCTTTAGCAATTAAATACTTCGACATTGCAATATTACGAACTTCGAAATAAATTAAGGATCTTTTGCAGCATTATTTTTGGAGTTAATGGAAGCTGCCAGTTTATTCAGGTGATCAATAAATGTATTTTGTTCTCTTTCAGTAAATTGTATCAAAACCCTTTCGGCCATTGTTTGCTTGCGGTCTAAAGATATTTTATACGCTTTTTTGCCATTTTGTGTCAGGGATACGTTTATAACCCTTCTGTCTTCATCAGAATGATCGCGTGAGAGATATTTTTTTTCCACTAACTTGTCGACGATGCTGGTAATAGTACTCAATGGTGCTTCCAGATCGTCGGCTATATCACTCATCTTTACATTTTCATTTTGACCAACAAACACGATGATGAATAATTCTTTCTCATTGAGCCCCCCACACAGTTTGCTGGATATTTCGGATTCATTTTTTATGGTTTTGACTAAATTGAACATGGCTGAAATGAATCTTATCTTGTTTTCTTCTTTAACAGGCATCCCGAGATTGCTTTTAATTGAATGATTTGAACTAAAATGTGTCGATTTTCCCGTACAGACGGTTGTGTAGTTACAAATATAAGAAACGAATTATATTCGTTGAAGCCAAGGAGTAAAGATGCTCAGGCTTATCGCGGAAATATCCTTTTTAAATCTTGTTTTTTCTTCGCTTAAGAGGCAATTGATAACTTTCTGATGATCAAAAAGAAGGAACTGTCTTAGCAGAACAGCCTGATGCCTTTTTGATATATTCATATTAAATGCAAAAACCCCGACTCATTGTCGGGGCATTTGTACCCAGAACGGGAGAATTATCTAACCGATTAATGGTTGATTTTATGTCTTTTAGCAATTTGCCGGGGTAATGGTAAAAGAAGTGTCAATTGCCTCAGCCGCAATTTTGACATATAAATGGTACCCACCGTTTTTCATTAGCACGCTCCACTGTTTAAGTTCTGTAACCAGGTTTTTTGTTAATTCTTGTTCTAGCTCCTGATTTGTTTTGTCCGTTTGCCATTGAGTTGAGCCTGCGTTTCTCAAGTCGTCAATGGTGTCAAACAAACCATAAACCTTTTCAAAACCGATGCTGTCATAACAATAATGTTTTGTCTCTTCATAAAATGGGTAAGCGTCAATTGCTTCTTCTTTTATGTCCTTTACGCCTTGGAAAATGCTTCTTTTATTTTCAAATATTTCATCGGCTATAGCAAGTCCAACTTCAATTGCTGCCTTTCGCTTGTCCGGTAGTCCGATGGACAGTTCACTTAAAGTATCTTTAAAATACTTGTCAATTACAAACTCATTTTCAGTGACAGACAGTCCGGCTAAAATATGAAGTGATGGGGAGTCAAGTCCTTGCTCCATGGCCAGCAATGCAATAGCCGGCATTGAGCGCAAACCAATCGCGCCCGTTACAAATCTTGCTATGTTTTGCCGGAATGTCAATAAAATGCGTTTGTTAATAAAATGCCAGCTAATATTGAAATATACGACGTTAACTTGAAGGACTAGAATAAGACTATAAGGTTGGAATCAAAAAGAGGGTGTCTCAAAAGTAATTTGAGACACCCTCTTTTTGTCAGTGTACCCAGAACGGGGGAATTATCTAACCGATTAATGGCTGATTTTGTGGCTTTTAGCGAGCTATAGGGGTGAGATTGTGGCCAAATGTTTTGCCATTTTTGATAAAACATCCCCTATATGGGTAAAATTGTCCGATATTTACACCCGTAAATAGGGTAAAATATCTGATATTTGTAAAAAAGAATGCGGAGGAACCTATTTGAGCCATTATTGGCTCATCTTGACAAGAAGGAATTTACTATCCTGACTGGCGCCCGCCAAACCGGCAAATCAACTTTGCTCCGGCAACTAGAGACATCTTGTAAAGAAGTATCAAAACCCTGTATATTCCTGAATCTGGAAAATAGAGACATTCTTTCCATACTAGATGAAAATCCACTCAATCTGCTCAATTATCTACCAGATGTGGAGGGAAAGGTTATTGTTTTCCTGGATGAAATTCAATATTTGAAAGACCCATCCAATTTGTTGAAGCTACTATATGACGAGCATGTCGAACGGGTCAAAATTGTGGCCACCGGAAGCAGCGCCTTTTATATCGATGATCATTTCAGGGATTCACTAGCCGGTAGAAAGCGGGTTTTCCAACTGCTGACTTGTTCATTTGATGAGCACTTACGATTGAATGAAAAGGATGATCTTTTAGTAGAGTATCAACGAATAATATCCAACAAACAGGCAAAGACTGCTCAACTCGATTTTCTACAGCAGGAATGGCAATCTTACCTGCTCTATGGTGGATACCCCTCCGTCATCACGGAATCGGATCGAAAGGAAAAAATCGAAAAACTCAAAGAGATCAGGGATTCCTTTGTAAAAAGAGATATCCTCGAATCAGGGGTACAGAATGAAACGGCTTTTTTTCATTTATTCCGCCTCCTGGCAGAGCAGAGCGGCTCTTTAGTAAATGTGCACGAACTTTCAGTGACACTTCGAATTAAAACAGACACCGTAAGTAATTACTTGCATATCCTACAAAAATGCTTTCATTTGGCGCTCATAAAACCCTTTTTCCGCAACCTCCGGAAGGAGCTTACCAAAATGCCAAAAGGGTTTCTATTGGACTCCGGCTTGCGGAATAGCCTTATCAATAATTTTCAACTCATTCCTGATAGACTCGATAAGGGAGAACTTTGGGAAACGCTTTTTTTCAGGGCGTTGGCAGACAAATATGGCAGGGATGAGATCTATTACTGGCGTACTGCTGATAACAACGAGGTGGATTTTGTCTTGCCGGAAATAGAAGCTCCTTTTGCTGTTGAAGCCAAATATGATGAAGCCGCTATCAAACCCTCTAAATACAAAAAGTTCACAGAAACCTATCCGGAAATTCCCCTACACTACGCATGGCTCTACCCTTTTAATGAAAATTTCTTTAGGCGACTTACTACCCAATGGTGACCGGCTCCCCATTAGAAAAGTTTTATATCTTGTCTAAAATAGACTGTCTGGCATCGCTACATAGGTTTTTCATATGTTCACCCAAAGCGAGAAAAGCCAGGACTTGTTTCAACTCCTTTGATATTCGATCTTTCCAGGGCTCTTTTCATTCCGTACCGTGTCAGGGAACTGGTTCGAACATTTCGAGCAGTTTGTGCAACAAATTATGTATATCACCAGTTTCGTTATTGCTTGAAAATCAGAGAAAATTAAGTTCAAAGTGCCCCTCAAAACGTGCGACAATGTGGCACATGTAGGATGTGGTTCGCAAATATAAAAAATGCTCTAAGATGTTATCGATGGCAATTGTTGACTTTGTTATATTCGCAAAATGAAATATATCATTTACCTATTTTTGTTGGCTGGTCTTTTCCTGGTACCCCGATTGTCGCGGGCCCAGGGAAAGATGGAATTATATAACACCATTGCGCACATGGACAGTGTGTTATTTGATGCGTTTAACAACCACGAATTGCAAATCTTACAGGACGTATTCGCGCCCAATGTTGAATTCTATCATGACCGGGACGGTCTGAACGACTATCAAACAACGATGAATAACTTTAAAAGGATTTTTGTCGCTACACCTGACCTTCACCGCGAGTTGGTGGCTGGGACGCTTGAAGTGTACCCGTTGCCCGGTTATGGCGCAGTGGAGACCGGTGAACATCGTTTTACGCTCACCCAAAACGGGCAAAAGATTACAGCGGTGTATAAGTTTATCAACATTTGGCAGTATAAGAGCGATCACTGGCAGGTTACGCGTGTAATTAGTGTCGGGCACTAGAATGGGCTGTTCCTGGCTGATAGGGTAGGTAGCGTGAAGGATTGTGGCGGCCCATGCCGAAGACGAAGGAGGGCAGCTACCAGGTTAGGGCCGTGTATTTGGAATATGCGGAGAACCGGGCGCGTCATCAAAGAACGCCGGAACCGTCAGCCACGAAGTTGTAACGAAATTTGCGTAAGAAGTAAAAAAGGATCATGTAAATTACATGATCCTTTTTAGTGTACCCGGGACGGGAGTTGAACCCGTACTTCCGTTGCGGGAAACTGGATTTTAAGTCCAGCGCGTCTACCAATTCCGCCACCCAGGTAGGAGTGTCCCCGTGAAAGCTCCTGTGAGCTTCAGCCTATGACCCCTGTCCAGGAACCAATCCGGCATTCCGGAAAACTCTAAACAAAAAATTCCACCTGCCAAGTCATTAGACTCGCGGATGGAATTTTTGAGCGGAAGACGAGGCTCGAACCCGCGACCTCAACCTTGGCAAGGTTGCGCTCTACCAACTGAGCTACTTCCGCATTATAAAAAATATCTAAAGAACTAATAAATCGCTTACCTAATCTCCCCCCTCTTCCTCTGTATCGCTTGTTTTAATTGGGGTTGCAAATGTAAGGAATGTATAATTCCCGAAAAAATTTTTTGTGCTTTTTTTACTTATACTGAGGAGTATAAAGTGTGTTGCCAGGTACATTCACTTCAGGCTTGCCCTTATAGCGATGCACATACAATCCATAGCAGCCGCCAACTAAAAAGGCAACGATGCAAAATACCTGCAAGTAAAATAAGAAAACGGACGAATTTACCCAGCTATAGGCAATGTCTTTCAATTTGGGGTCTCTAACGATCTCTTGTTCCATAACTATTTAATTGCTAGGCAAAAATAATGGTTTGATTGAAAAAATCAGCTTTTGTCCTTCATTATTTCCCTAAAAGTTTTCCTCCCCACCACAAAATACTGCCAGACAATGCTATGAAGATACCACCCGGAGAGGGTCCCCTGCCTTTTTTTAGGGAAAACACTCTGTTTCCGTTTGAATAACAGCCACTTAATAAAAGCCAGGTGCGCCTCCAGAATGGCCACAAAATAGATCCCCTCCCCCGCAAAAAGCGATTTCCAGGCCGAAATACTATCCAAAAAGAACCGAAAAGGGATCTTCCAGGCCAATTGCCCCAGCGGCAGGTTCTTAGCCATCATAATGAGGTTATTCCGGAAATTCAGAAACACTTTCCTTTCATTACCCTTAGGCATCGTCCCCCCACCCAAATGATACACCACTGAAGTAGGACAGGTAAATATTTTATAGCCGGCCAGCTGGGCCCGCCAGCAGAAATCGATCTCCTCCTGGTGGGCGAAAAAGTAGTTATCCAGACCGCCCAGCTCATGATAAAGGTGGGCCCGGACGAACATTGCCGCCCCGCTGGCCCAGAAAATGGGTTCAATAGCATCATATTGCCCCTCGTCTTTCTCACAGACATCAAAAATCCTTCCTTTGGCAAAAGGATACCCGAAGCAATCCAGCCAGCCCCCGGCAGCCCCGGCATATTCAAACAGCTCCTTATCGGTATACATGCGGAGCTTGGGCTGGCAGACGCCGATGGCAGGGTTTTTCTCCATCAGGTCCAATATCGGTTCTATCCACCCGGGTTCTACTTCCACATCGGAGTTCAGCAGCACATAATAATCGCTCTTTACCTGCTTCAACGCCTCGTTATACCCCCCCGCAAACCCATAATTCCGGTCCAGGGAGATAATCCGTATCTGGGGGTAAACCGACTTCAGAAAAGGTACGGAATCATCCGTCGAAGCATTATCGGCGACAATAACCTCTTTAGCAGGGCAGGTGCTGGCTACTACAGAAGGGAGAAATGTTTCCAGGTGCTTACGTCCGTTCCAGTTCAGAATAACAATGGCTATTGTCGACACTTCACAATGTTGGTTAATAAATAATGTGCCGGAAATTCGCTTTAAAAATATAGCGCATTTCCGGCAAATGGCTAATGTCTGCCCGTCGGGCTAAAATGCTCGCGCATTTTAAATAAAACCCAAAAATAAGGGAATAGGCATTTAGTGGAGTGGTTTTTATAAATTCGGTCTATGATTCGATCATTGCTCAACTGGAGATCTTTACTGGCCCTTATCGCTATTATTATTGTAAGCGCTACGGTCTTCTACTCCCAATTCCTGGCAAAGAAGATTGCGGAGGAAGAGCGGCAAAAGGTCGCCCAATGGGTAGCTGCCAGTACTGCGATCGTCAGGAATCCCGGCATGGACCTCACCCTCCCCAACCTGATCCGCAACGGGCAGCAATCCGTCCCCATCATCGAAACCAATGAAAAAGATACCATTACAGGCTATATTAACCTGGACTCCACCCTGGCGGCCACCGACAAAAACTATCTCTATCATAAGCTAAAGAGTTTCAGGGCCGAAAATGCCCCGCTGGAGATTAAGCTCAGTGACACCCCCTATATCGCTAATCGGTATTATTATGGCCATACCTCTTTATTGGACCAGGTAAGATATTATCCCCTGGTGCAGCTCTGCATCGTGGCCCTCTTCATCTTTTTTACCCTGTATTCCATTACCATACGTAACAAGGCTACCACCAACCAGCTCTGGGCGGGCATGGCCAAAGAGACGGCCCATCAGCTGGGGACTCCGGTCTCTTCGCTGGAAGGCTGGGTGGAGATGCTGAAAGAAAGCAATACAGATCCCAGAACCGTTCAGGAGATACAAAAGGATGTGGACCGGCTGAAGCTGGTGTCCGACCGGTTCGGGAAGATCGGCAGCAAGCCGCAGCTGGAAGAAAAGGACCTGATCGGACAGATCCGGAGCATGGTGGAATATATAAAGAAGAGGGCCGCCGGAAGGGTGCAGTTCGGCTTAGTGGTCCCACCTGGCCAGGAACAGTTATTCGCCCGTATTTCAGGCCCGTTGTTCGACTGGGTGATCGAGAACCTGCTGAAGAATGCCCTGGATGCCATGGATGGAAAAGGGAATATTACGGTCACAATCCAGGAGTCGGAGAAAGAGATCCTGGTGGACGTAGCCGATTCCGGCAAAGGCATCGCCGCCAAAAACCTGCAAAAAGTCTTCAAACCCGGCTTCACTACCAAAAAGAGAGGTTGGGGTCTGGGCCTGAGCCTGTCCAAACGTATTATCGAACAATACCACAAAGGCGAGCTTTTCGTCCGGCATTCCGAACCGGGAAAAGGCACCACCTTCCGGATCATCCTGAGAAAATAGCTTCAAGAAGGCTGAAAATTTGCCTGAAAACCCTATTTTTGCACCCACTTCAAAATTTCGGCTGCGTGGGTGGCGAAATTGGTAGACGCACTACTTTGAGGTGGTAGCGCTCGAAAGGGCGTGTGAGTTCGAATCTCATCCCGCGCACAAATGCCTTCCGGACGAAATCTGGGGGGCATTTTAATTTTTCGACGATACGGCTCGCAAAAGCCAATAAACTGAAACATGGCATTGTTACGGTATATTTTATTTATATCCAGTATTTTGTAATTAGCATGGAGCTCAAAAGGTCAAAGCTGGAGACTATCTATTAAATGAAGGTCATCGATAAATGACGATTTTATACATATAATTTCTGGCAACTCATATTGCCCAATGCTTTTTTTACTTTTTTTCCTTTTAAGGCGTAGGATTTTTTCTCCACTTTCTGTAATAGTTTCTTCGAGAAAAGCATAATATAGACTAGCACTGAATTTCTTGTTCCTTGAGAAAACTAGATTGATAAAATCATCAAATTGCGCAGGTAAGTCGAAATCAAATAATCTTAATTGCTCGGATTCAACTGTTTTAAATAAAGTAAATAGAACTATTAAAGCAAGACCTAATTCTTTCGACGCGTTAAAATCGGGTTTTTCAAGCAATAGTCGATTTATAAAATTTATTATAAATGATTCTCCGACTTTATTTGGTACAAAATGATTAAGAACAAGTTCAGTAAAATAATGACTAGGATTTGAAGAAATTGTAACCGCTATTGCAAGTTCATTCGGCAATGAAGGCAATATCTTGAAATCGGGGATAATAGGTAACTTAACCAAATGTTCTGCGCAGAGAAATTCCTGCAGGGATTTGTGTGCAAATTCGTATTTATGATACCCAGCCTCAAGGATTAATCCTGTATGGCCTTCAATTTCCGAAATTACTTTTTTGTTTTCACCTTGAATCAAATCGAAATCACTACAAATTTTATTGTAGATTTTGTTTAAATTTTGGTCACTAAAAGTAGTCCTATTGTATTGAATAGTTAACTCGTATGATAACCTACATAAAAACTCGAATTTTCTGTCAATTTCAAATGTTCCGTATTGAGAAACTCGTCGAACTCCTCGTTGCTCATCCCATTCTTCCAAAAGTAGGTTTACAATTTTCCTATATACTGTCTTGGGCTTATCTGGTATTTTGCCGCTACGCTCGTAAATAGCACAAAGATGGCCAATCGTCAGAGGGCGAATTGCCGTATCTAAAAAAGGTGATTTTTTTAGTTCGGCTAGGAAATCACTAACCATTTTGGGATCTCCTATCCACTTTTCTGCAAAACTTTCAATTTGTTTTGGATTTAACGGGCAAATCTCTAAGACAGAGATGTTTTCAAAGCCATAGTTGTAATCGCTGCTTCGCGATGTTAAAATAAGCCTACAAGCATTGCAACTTAATGACAGCTTTTTAAAATCTTCAATAATTCTGTCTTTATTTTTTCTTTCAGCAATTTCATCATATCCATCGAGTATGACAGCGAATTTTAGTTCTTCTAAAATAGGAACAAGTATTCGTTCTTTCGCTAACAAAACTTCTTCTTCCTTGATATCTTTGGCGTCAGACTTAACCACTAACCCAAGCGTTTCAAAAAGAAAATTTATTAACGGATTCTTATCATTTCTTTCATTTAATCGAATATTAAAATCGCGAAGACGAACTAATAATGGCAATTTAAAAGTATCAGGGTAGTATTCCTCATTTGATATAATAGATTGACAAATAAATTTTGTTAGAGTAGTTTTACCAGCGCCTGGCTGGCCCAAAATAACAATGTGTTTTTCGGTTTGTTTAAAAATATCAGTACTTGATATTTTTCTTAATAACTCGGAATCATCCAATTTAGTTTTTATTGGCATTAAAAAGATCTCCAAATCAATAAAAACTTTAGAAGTCAGCTTTGACTTTGACAGATCTTTAAAAGTAATTTCATTAGACCAGTTTGTAACCTGTGTTATATGACCTGATATTGCTTGTTCTAAGTCAAGAGCGGAAGAGTCTATGGTTATTTTCTTTTCTCTTAGATATTTAGCCGATCCTTTTATTGCTTTGTCAAGGACCATTTTTAAAATTATTTCATTTAGCATCGAGCGATGATTAGGTGAGAATATATTAGTCTAAGTCTTGGAAATGGATAGCGGAAACCTATTATAAATAATAAATTAGCTCTTTTAGAAGTTATAACATAACTTTTCAGCAATTATATTTTTGATAAAACAACAATAATCTATCCTTACTCCGCTTTCCTATTCATCAGAAACTCTTCAAGATTTCCTGGCGAGATCACAGACGTCTTTGCCGCAGGATAATTCTCAACAAATGTTTGCGAAAACCGGACGCGCTCTTTGGAATTCCATTTTATTTCATAGGCAGCCATCTCGTCCTCAACTTCTTCAATCAAATCAATTTCCTGTTGTTGCGTCGTGCGCCAAAAATACTGTTTGGCATCCTTACCTTGATAACGTAAAAACTTCATCCGTTCGGCAATGACAAAATTCTCCCACAAAGCACCCACGTCCGTCCTGGTCTGTAATGGTTTGAAATTATTGATAACGGCATTGCGAATCCCACAGTCATAGAAATAAACTTTCTTCCCTTTTTTTATTTCATTACGGACATTTCGGTTCAAGGCAGGCAATCGAAATATGACAAAGGCTTTCTCCAACAGATCGATATATCTGTCAACGGTCTTACCGTCCGTACCAATCGTTTGCGCCAATTCATGATAATTCACTTCACTGCCTACTTGCAGCGCCAGTGCTCTTAGCAGCTTTTCAAGTAAGGCCGGTTTTTTGATTTGTTCCAATATCAGCAAATCCTTATACAAATAGCTTTCCGCTAACAGTTTCAGCAGTTCCTTTTCTTCCTCCTGTTTCGTAACGATTTCTGGGTAATATCCGTAGAGTAACCGATGTTCGATCAGTCTTTTTTCGGTCAGCAAACCGTGATGTTGCACCATCTCACCGAAACTCAACGGGAAAAGCATGTATTCATACTTGCGGCCTGTTAACGGCTCATTGACTTGGCTGGACAGTTCGAAAGTAGAAGAGCCAGTTGCAATCACCTGAACGTCTTTTAATTGGTCCGTGAAAAGTTTCAACGTCAAGCCTATATTCGGAATACGTTGCGCCTCGTCAATAAATACCACCTTTTTACTCCCGATAATGGCTTTCAACTTTGTGGATGTCGTGTTGGAGAGTGTTTCCCTTACATCAGCTTCATCCCCATTCATATAGTAATGCTCCATAGTCCCCAGCATTGCTTCAATAAGGGTGGATTTCCCGCACTGACGCGGGCCGAAAAGCAGAATGGCTTTACCTTTAAAGAGCCTCTTATGCAGTGCAGTTTGTAAGGTTCGGACTATCATATTGTGGGTTTTAACTCCGGCAAAATTATAATAATTCCGGATTATAAACCTATAATATCATATTTATTTCGGAATTGCAAGGATGAAAATGTAAATAAATACCTGTGAGTGAAGTCATTAGATATAAAAAAACTATTTTTAATCGAAAATCATTAGGTTCAGTGACCGAAACAGTGACCAATTTAGTGACCGTATTAAAAAGAAACTAAAATTATAACTAAATAATATTCAATGAAAAGGAACGCCGTTCCTGTGCCGGGAGAAATTCGAATCTCATCCCGCGCACGTAAAGGCCTTGTAAATAATTGATTTACAAGGCCTTTTTTATGGCCGTGTGTCAAATTTTTCCGCTTTCTCCCCTATTTATTGACACATAAATGACACACGAAAAAATGCGATTGTTACTCGCACACAGCGGTCTTTTATGTTTATATAAATATAAAATTACAGGTTGCTTATTTTGGCTTTTTACTATTTGCTATGCAGAGCCATTAAGTTATTTTAAAAAACCATTTAAGTAATTCAAAATCGTTGTTGTTTGCATCATCAGGCTCACATGTCCTTGTGAAGGAACAATAGCCAATTGTGATTTTGGCATTGGCTGCAGATCAGCAGAAACACCACCTCCCAGCAATTGATACGTTTTCATCAACTCAACTTTATCCGTTCCATCATTGTCGCCGGATATGATCAGTACAGGCGCAGCGATTTTTGAAATATTAGAGTCACCAACGTTGAATGGTACCTTGGCGAAAGCAAACATCTGCTCTAAAAACTTTCTCCATTTTGTTTTATCAGGTGCCACTGCATCGTATGCGGTTTTAATTGGTGTATTATCAAAAAAATCAGGCTTAAAATCTTTAAATCCACCGTTTACTATGGGTAGCCAACCATTGGTTTTATAAGTAGAAGAAATGATCACTAATTTTCTTAACCGTTTAGGGCTTTGTACAGCAAACTGGTAAGCCATAGAGCCACCCATACTAAATCCCGCAACATCTGCACTGTCTATTTTCAGGTAATCCATCACTTTTTCTACATCATTTGCTAAAGTAGTAATCGATAATTCTCTATCTGAAAACGGCGTATGCCCATGCCCCTGCATTTCTATTGCAATTACTTTCCTGGCTTTTGACAGCTCAGGTATCAATTGTCCCCAGTTCATATCAATTGTATAAAAAGCGCCATGCAGTAAAACTAAAGGCCTGCCCTCACCATATACTTCGTAATAAACATTGATGCCATTAACAGGTGCGTAACCGCTGTTGGAAGGCTTGATCTGTTGCCCGCTTGATGAAGACCCTATAAACATAATTGCAATTAGAAGTATTAATCTAAAAGGATTATATGTTTTGAGTAAACTTTTCATAACGCTGTTTAAATTTTAATGTATTGACAATAGAAAGCCGCCAATTACTAGTCCCTTAGTTTTGGATCAAATTCCACAATCCATTCAATACCGTATTTGTCTCTGAAACAACCAAAATATGAACCACCCCAGGGACTATCGCCAATAGGCCCTTCTATTTGTCCTCCTGCTGAAAGCCCATTAAATAATTTGTCTGCTTCTTCTTTACTTTCTGCACTTATTACAATTTTACTTCTGTTCTCATTTTCGTTTGTTCTTCCCATAATTTCCGGAACATCGTTTGCCATCAACATACTACTTTTACCGATAGGCAAAGCGATATGCATAATTTTATTTTCTTCTTTTTCTGCTACCGGGAATTCAGGGCTTGCAAGATCTTTGAAGCGAATAATCTTTGCAAACTCTCCGCCAAATACTGATTTATAAAAGGTAAATGCTTCTTCGGCATTGCCGTTGAAGTTAATGTGAGGATTGATAAGTGCCATAATTTTTAGATTGTTTTGTGTATTAAAATTTTTTAACGAAAATCATTTCCCGGATAAAGTTGTCAACAGATCTTCCAGGCTTTTCAATGTCATCATAAATCCTTCTTTGAAGCCCATTTCAATCATCTTCTCCATGCGTTCAAGGGATTCATTATAAATACTAACACTCACTTTTGTCTTTCCGTTTTCTTCGCTGAAACTCAGATCCCATTCAGAACCCGGCAATTCAGGGTTTTCATCTTTATCTGCAAAAGCATTTAAAAATTTAAAATTGATTTTCGGGCTAATGGAGGTATATTTTTGGATTGACCAACGCTCTTGTCCTTCCGGGCTTACCATAGCATAAAATCTTCGTCCACCAACTTTAAAATTCATAACTTTTGTTTTTGATGTCCATGGTTTGGGTGCCCACCATTGATCAAGAATTTCCTGTTTGGTAAAAGCATCCCATACCAGCGAAAGATCGGCATCAAATTCCCTGGTTATAAATACTGTTTTTTTTGATTTGTCCAGCGTAAAATCAAATAGTAAGTCGTTCATTTTTTTTGTTTTTTAATTGTTGATAATACTTTGTCCAATTGATTGAAGCGGGTTTCCCAGATTTTTCTGAATTGGTCAATCCATTTATCTATCTCTTTCATTTTTTCAATGTCAAGTGAATAATAAATTTCCCTGCCTTTCTGTTCCTGTTTCACCAGTTGGCATTCGGTGAGTATGCGAAGATGTTTGGAAACAGATTGCCGGGTAGTGTGGAAGTTGTCGGCAATGACGTTCGGTGTCATTGCCTGCACTGCAATTAAGGTAATGATTGCCCGTCTTGTGGGGTCGGCTATGGCCTGGAAAATGTCGCGTCTCATATCGTTTGATTTTATGCGAAACCGATTGGCTGCAAATATAAGGGCAACCATTTGGTTTCGCAAAATATTTTTTAAAAAAAATGTGGGGAGTTTGAAGTCGACCCTCTTTTCATCTGTCCATTCATGCTTGGTCAAGTCACAGAAATTGAGGTCTTAATGCTTATAGATATCACTTTGCCGTCTGTGAGGATCCATATAGCGACTCGGTCAGCGGATTGCTCAAGGTTATTTTCAAGAAATCGGTTTGTGGACACGGGCGCTTAACGGAGTTCGATAAACACCTATTACATAATTTCTTCATTTAATTGATTATCAGGATTGTTCACGCCACAAATAAATCATAAATCCCCCAAAAGAGTTCGATAGAATTCTCCTGAGGTGCACTTGGAGCCAAAGCGACTTGTTCGTTTTGGCTTTTTTCTTTTTATATCCTGAAACCAATTACTGTAGCGACTTTCAGGGACTACAAATCCTGTCTCTTTTTGTACCGAACTTCGACTCCTTCCAAAGAAGATCCACTATATAATTTAATTAGATTTTGTATATTCAGAAACTAAATACTATCGTATTTGAAACACTTATCATCTCCAACAAAAATCACAGCCAATTTGAAAGAAAAATCATTACCACTGCGATATCCCTGTGTTGACCTTTGACACGCTCCACCAGTCTGTCAAAATAAACCAGGTTGATCCATAAAATTAAACCCTGTTAGATGCCTATAAAAATCAATGTTCCGTTTAGCCAAAAAGACGAGGCAAAAAAACTAGGTGCTATTTGGATGCCCGATGCAAAAACATGGGTAATTCCTGATTATATTGAGAACATAGACCCCTTCGATAGCTGGTTGCCAGGCGATGGATTTATTGTCAAATATCCCTATCTCATCGCCAAGAGTTGCCGGAAATGCTGGAAATGCCAAAAAGAAACGCCACTAATAGCATTAGCCGCAAAAACCTATTTCACTTGCGATTTGGCATCCGAAATAAACCTTAAATGGCAAAAGATTGAATATCCTGCGTTTTTTATAGGTATTCGATATATGGACCCCGTTCTTTCTCCGCTCCTAAAAGAACAATATCCCTTTTACCGGGAGATGCCCACTAAAAAAAAAGAAGTACCCACTTGGGTGAACACCTGTCAATATTGCGAGACAATACAAGGGGATGACTACAATATAAACAACTCAGGCTCTCCTTTTGGAGGATACCTAAATGAAAAGAAAACATTATTCCGTGGTAAAAACCTGGAACAAATACAACTCAGATTTGACTACTACATAGATGGAGTAATGTATGAGGGCGATTATTACTGGGATGGCTTCTCGGAGGCCGAGTAAGAAGTTGCTAAAAGTAATTCTGCACAAATCCTTTCCTTCAGACGCTGACCTGTAAGAATCTTAATGATGGGCTTATCAATATGGATAGTCCTTTAGCCACGGCCAAAAGTTAGCCTGGTGAATGACTTCAGTTTTAACAGGTTTGTATGCTTCTATAAAGCTTGCGGGGAATTTCGATTTAGCGTTGGGGTTCCATTTAAATTCGTATGCATATAATTTCCCGTCTATCTCTTCTATGTAATCAACCTCAGCCTGGGCCTTGTTCCGCCAAAAGTAAGTATGACCATAAAAGCCGTTGTATGCCAACATTTTCTTTCTTTCCGTTATGAGATAATTTTCCCACAAGGCTCCGATATCCTTCCTATTATCAGGTAAACTGTAATCACCTATCAGGGCATTCCTGATCCCATTATCATAAAAATAGATCTTTTTCTTTCTGTTAATTTCATTCCGCAGGTTACCACTATGCGCTCCTAACCTATAAACAACATATACTTGTTCCAAAAGATGAATATAGCTATCCACTGTTTTTGCATCTGCTCCGACTATTTGAGACAGCTCGTTAATTGAAACTTCGCTACCAACTTGCCAAGCTAGGGCTTTTAGAATTTTCTCAAGCAACAAAGGCTTTTTTACACCAGTAAGCGCCAAAACATCCTTATACAAATAACTACTGGCAAGATTATTCAATATTTGTTTCGCGTTGTTTAAATTGGTAACGACTTCTGGATAGCTGCCATAAATAAGGAATTGTGACAGTCCACGCAATAATTCCGGAACATCGGAATATTCGATTATTTCAGCGCAGCTTATAGGATAAAGAAAATATTCCCATTTCCGACCTGTTAAAGGCTCCTGGGTCAGATTGGCTATATTAAGTGCAGATGATCCGGTAAGTATAAGCTGTATGCCTAATTCGGCATCTATGATTTGCTTGCATATGGCACCCACCTCCTCAACCATTTGCGCTTCATCCAGAACGATCATTTTTTTGTCACCAAAGCTTTGTATCAGGCTAGGCACCTGGTCATTTCTCCAGAGATTCCTCGTAATGATCTCGTCCCCATTAAAATAGGCGAAGGGAGTACCCACTTTTTTCATTAGGTCCTTTACCAGTGTTGTTTTGCCGACTTGCCTGGGTCCAAAAATCAGGATGGCTTTTTTATGATCTATTTGGGTGATTAGCTTTTTCTCAATTATTCTAGGAATCATGAGAACGATTTAAATAGCAAATTAAGCATTTCTAGGATTAAAATCCACAAAAAGACGTCTTTTTAAGGAATGCAATCCATAAAAAGGCAAAAAATGGCTATGTAACTCATTATTAGTGTGCGATTAGCGCAAGAGCCAGCTCCCCATCTGACTCATCTGCGGCGAACAAAAATTATGTCACAGGATCTAACCTGTTGGGACCACTTCAAACCCCTACGAAAGCAAAATGTGGCACGCGGATTTCCAGACAAACCAATATGTGAAATTTCCCCTATTCCAAACCTGGCAATTTATAGCGACTTACATATAGTAAAGCATCAACAATTCTTGAAAAGTGTTCGAACCAAGTCCCGGACGCGGTATTGCTAGAGGAGTTCGATCAAGCGCTTAAATTATGTTAAGTAAGGAAATTATAACGCTATAATTATCAACGCATTCTATGCTACAAATAAATCCGCCAATTCCAAAAAGAGTTCGATGTCCGTCTCATCCCGCGCACTAAGGTCTTTTAAGGCCATTTTACTGACAGAGCCGCTCCCAATGGAGCGGCTTTTGTATTTGTTATCAAATATTTATAGATATACTTTTTACGAATAAGGTGTTCGACATCTCATCTCCTTCGAGAGTTGTTTTTTATCGAACACTAGGTTCTAAATAAATGTTCGTACCTGATAATAAGTATCAGCCGCTGGATGCCCCCTTATACCGCTTAACTACCCAGATATAAGTTCCTTCTAGTTTCCCTTTGACCCAAGCGCTATTGGACTAACCCTAACCAGCTCAAGCGACTTTACCATACTTTGGGTACAGGTCTTGTACTTCTGGAAATGCGCCGATTTAATATGTGCCTCATAAGCCGCCTGGTCAGCATACACTTCAAAAACGGTTACGTGCGTAGGATGCTCTTTTTCATATACCGCATATAAAGTCAGTACACCCGGCTCGACACGAATAGCCGTCTCGACACCTTCTTTGAGCATCGCCTTGTACTCGTCCAAATGGGCCGAATCGATTTGTAATCTTGCAATTTGTACAATCATATTCTTCTCCTGGGCGGATACCCCTTTTACTGTAAATAAAGTAAATACAAGAGCCATCCCATATAGGTATCTTCTCATGTCGAAATAGATTTTACAAATATTATCTCACTCCCGTCGAAACGTGCATCAGTTCAAATGCCGATACTCATTCGGTGTATAGCCGGTACTATTCTTGAATGCCCGTGTAAAATGCTGTGGATATTTAAACCCCAACTCATACGCAATTTCACTGATCGACTGTTCGGCATTCAAAACCCTTTCCTTTGCTATTTCGATGACTTTTAGCTGGATATATTCCAGCGCCGTCTTACCGGTCGCCTTTTTTACCATATCTCCAAAATAATTGGGAGAAAGATACAGCTGCTCTGCACAATAACTTACTGTCGGCAAACCGATCGTCTGTGGCTTATCCGAATGAAAATAGTCAATCAACAACTGCTCAAATTTCTCCAGGTTCCCACGGCTCGCGTCGGTGCGGGTAATAAACTGCCGGTCATAAAACCGGATGCAATAATTGAGGAATAATTCAATATTAGAAGCGATCAGCATTTTACTATGCCTGTCCGTTCCCTGCTCCAATTCATACTTTATCTTTGAAAAGCAGTCCAGGACGATCTTCCTTTCCTTTTCCGAAAGGTGCAGCGCCTCCCTGGATTCATAGGAAAAAAAGGTATAGTCATCCATATGCCTGCCCAGCGGGGTGCCATGGATCAGATCGGGATGGAAAAGCAGCGCATACCCTTGCGGCTTGTAGTCCTTATTGATATTCACGTTGATGACCTGTCCCGGCGCAACAAATACCAGCGTCCGGTCCTGATAGTCGTAGGTATTACGACCATATTTAATATCCCCGCACTGTACATCTTTCAGATAAACCGCATAAAATCCGAAGTTCATCTTAGACGCATAGATCTCCGGTGTCTTCTCCGTAAAGTCAATTACACTGACCAGCGGATGTAGGTTTTCCTGGTGATAGAATTTATCATGCTCGCTTACGGTATCGATTCTCAAAACCTTTTCCATACTATCCATTTATAAACCAAATTTAACAGTTATTCTTCTCCTTGTACAACTCCGCCAGCCTAACCTGTAAAAATGGTAGGCAAATCTGTATTCTGTATAATTGTCATTCCTCCTGATCAACCGACCTTTGTCTCGTAAAACAAAAACTACAGATCATGAAAATAATGGAAGGGAAGGTAGCGCTGGTAACCGGCGCAGCATCAGGGCTTGGCCTGGCTACGGCAAAAGCATTCGCAGAAGCAGGCGCCGCAGTTGTAATGGCGGATTGGAACCACAAAGCTGTTCAGGCCGCAGCCCAACAACTGGCGGAAGCAGGATACACGACGCTGGCCATTGCATGCGACGTTTCGAACGACAAGCAAGTTGAAGAAATGGTCAGTAAGACGGTTTCGACGTTTGGCCGATTGGACGCTGCCTATAACAATGCCGGCGTACAAAACGAGCTGGCAAAAGCCGAGGACCAGACACGGGACGACTTCGACCGGGTTACGGGTGTCAACTACCGGGGCGTTTGGAGCTGCATGAAATACGAGCTTCGCCAAATGAGCAAACAAGGCAGCGGCGCCATCGTAAACTGTTCTTCCATCGGCGGCATTTTAGGCGGTGCCCAGCGCGGAACCTACCACGGTGCCAAACACGGCGTCATTGGTTTAACAAAGAGCGCCGCCCTGGAATATGCCGCGCAGGGTATTCGGATCAATAGCATTTGCCCCGGCCTCTTCCAAACCTCCATGTCCGACCAAATGATCGCGGCCGGACAAAAGGAAGCACTCGATGAAATGTTGAAACAGGTTCCTGCAGGCCGTCTTGGCCGACCCGAAGAGATCGCAAGCGCCGTCATATGGCTTTGCAGCGACGGAGCCAATATGGTTGTCGGTCATACATTGGTCGTAGACGGGGGGTATAGCATTCAGTAAAAGCATCTTATGAAATCAAAACCTACTATCATTTCCTATCTGTTTTCAGCCGGCCTGATATTAGCCACAATTGGTTGTACAACAGGTAATCACCATAAAAACGCCCAAAAAATGTCAACAACAGAACAAACAGCCATCTTCCCGAAAGGCAACCCACAGCCACCGGAATACTTTACTGGCGCTGCCTTCCTATACCCCTTGTTGTCCAGAGACAAGAACAACGATTTTGTACTTGGCAGCGTAACCTTCGAGCCCGGCGCAAGAACCCTCTGGCATACACACCCCAAGGGGCAGGTCCTGATCGTCATCGAAGGTGAGGGAATTTACCAGGAGAAAGGTAAGCCGGCCCGGCACCTGAAAAAAGGGAACGTCGTCAATATACCGGAAAATGTGGAGCACTGGCACGGCGCGACTGCCCACAGCAAATTCGTCCACATCGCCATCACCAACTATAAAGGAGAGCAAAACGTCGTTTGGCTGCACCCTGTCTCAGAGGCGGAGTACGAGGCCGCAAATAAGCAATAAATAACAGCAGTCATGCGCAAAGTCCTGTTTATCAAATGGATGCTACCAGCGATCTTTTTAAACTACACAATAACCATGAACGCACAGGATCATAAAAAGCAACACCTGACCGCGCAGCAGCGAAGTATCGTGAGCATTTCCGGGCTAACCGCCATCGGGGATCTTGAAAAATTGAAAGCCCAGTTCAATACTGGCTTGGATTCCGGACTGACGGTCGGCGAGATCAAAGAAGTATTGGTACAGCTATACGCTTACTGCGGATTTCCGCGCAGTCTCAATGGTATTAATACACTCATGACAGTTATAGCTGATCGAACCGCCAAAGGGATAAAAGACGCGGCAGGAAAGGAAGCTTCGCCCATTTCAGACAGTGATAAATATCAAACCGGGAAAAAGACCTTGCAGGTCCTTACCGGCAGGACGATATCCGCGCTCGCAGCCATGAGCGGTGTCCTACCCCAATTGCAGGCGCACATCGGCATGGCAATGAATACAGGACTTACCAAAGAACAGTTGCAAGAGGCCTTTACTATCATCGACAACATGATCGGTAAAAAGGAAGGTGATCTTACCAGATCAACCCTGGACAAAGTAATAGCAACCAAAAAATAAATTTTAACCGAAAATGGACCAGGAGATAAGCCGACCAAATAGGAGAGAATTTATTCAACAAACCACGATGGCCGGAGCAAGTATAATTTTGCGCGCACCATCGCATTTCTTTTCACCGTCAAAAAAAAGGCAAGTCATGGCCACAAACATAAAATCGAAAGGCTACGCCGGCCAGGATAAAACAAGTAAGCTCGTCGCGTGGAACTTCGAGCGTCGTTCGGTCGGCGACGACGATATTCTAATAGATATAAAGTTCTGTGGTGTCTGCCACTCCGATATTCACCAGATCAGGGGACATTGGGGTGACCAGACCTATCCCCAAGTACCCGGGCATGAAATTGCCGGCATTGTGTCGGCAATAGGCAAAAACGTAACAAAATTCAAAGTCGGCGACAAAGCCGGCGTCGGCTGCATGGTGGATAGCTGCATGATCTGTACGAGCTGCCGGAATGGCGAGGAGCACCATTGCGAGAACCATGCAACACTTTTTACCTATGGGAACCCGGAAAAAACCTCGCCAACAGGTATCACCCAGGGAGGCTATTCCATTAATATCGTCGTGAAAGAACATTTCGCTATCAAGATCCCTGAAAACATAAGCCTCCAAAATGCCGCCCCCTTGCTTTGTGCAGGCATCACAACCTATTCACCGCTGACCAGAGCCCATTTCCAGAAGGGAGACAAGGTCGGCGTCGCCGGTATTGGCGGACTGGGTCATCTGGCGGTTAAGCTGGCCGTTAATAAAGGGGCGGAGGTGTACGCCTTTACAACCACTGAAAGCAAACGTCAGGATATTTTGTCTTTTGGCGCCAAAGAGGTCATCGTCGTAAATGATATAAAGAATTTGCAGCCCTACTTTGGCAAGTTGGACTACATGATCTCTACCATCCCCTATGCTTATCAAATTTCCGACTACGTATCCTGTGTGAAACCGTACGGCAGCTTTACCCAGGTGGGACAACCGATACGCGGCGAATTCTTGATCGATAATGCCAAATTCTTCTTCAGCCGGGTGAATTTCAATAGCTCTTTGATCGGTGGAATTGCGGAGACACAGGAAGTAATGAATCTCTGCGCCGACAACGGCATTTATCCGCAAATACAGATGATTAGCGCATCTGAGATCAATACGGCATGGGATAAGGTCGTCAATAAAGAGGCCCGGTACCGATATGTTATTGACACCTCGACGATCTGATTTGGATGCCCAAATGGCCGCCCTTACTTTTATAGAGTTCGATAGAATTCTCCTGAGCTGCACAAAACCCCTCAGCTTTGCTGGGGGGCTTTGCATTCAGTAAAGGCCCCCGCGCCTGTCGGCACTCGGTTTTTCGAACAAAGGTCTTTCACTGTCTGAAAGCCACTCCTCACCCCATACCCGGCATTTGTATTAAGGGGATAACGGTCTTTCCACTGAGATCATATTGCTTTAGAAAAAGTCCTGTGGATAGGGTTTAGGTGTCATTCCTGCGAAAAGGACATTTATGGTTTCAAATACACCGGTAATTGTGATCCTATTTTACAGAATCCGTTTAAAAAATAGTAACTTAACACGACCATGAAACGCTGTTTCCCTTACCTGATAGGCCTCTTTCTCGTGCAGTCCTGCTGTGCCTACCACACTGTAACATTAAAGAACAACTCCGGAGACGACAGGCTCGTCACCCTGCGCGGCCACAGATACTACTACTATTTGCCAAAAGACTATTTTTGGCTGACCGATCTGTCCAGCAGAAGGCACAAGAGTAAAACGGGCCAAAAACTTCAATCCGTCACCATCGATTCGGCGGCGTGCACGTATTCGTTCATCCTTCCCAGAAACACAAAACTGATCGTACAACACGGCATCGGCTTTCCTGACTTTGAGCAACAGGTAATCGTCGATAACAGCGACACGATCCGGCTGAGAAATGATCCACGGGCAAAATTAAAGTATCGGCGGATCGACTATTTTTTCGCGGTGACGGTCTACATCCGCGAACACCGTTTGGATGCCGGGCTTGCAGCGACGGCAGTTCACTCTTCAAATTAGGTCGCAGGCGCCGCCACGCGATAAATGGCAAATATTTGATAATCAAAACAATCTACACTTCGAACAGGCCCGTCAAAGCCAAAAAGAGTTCGATAGAATTCTCATGAGGTGCACAAGCCTTTTAATCAATAAGTTACAAGGCTTTTCATTTCAATATGTCACATATTCCTGATTAAAACTGCGCCGTGGAAATGATACGAACGTTAGCGCTTTTACAGGAAAAGTACCCTTATACCATCACCAAAAAATAAGTTTCGACTATTTTATCTGCCGAAAGAATTACTATCGTTTCTGCAAATAAAAGAAGTATCATAGATGTGGCCCATGCAGGGCGGCAATTCAGTTTAAATTTAATCGCATAGTAGTACTAAAAGTACGGATATGTGCACAAAATTAAACTCGCTCTTGAATTAGTTTAAAAATAGTTCTATATTCGTACTATGAGTACGGCTACAGGAAGTAAACTAAACCGCCTTCTAAATTCCCAGCCTCCGGGGATAGTGCTTCTATCGTCCTGGATGACAGGGCAGGGATATAGTCACGACTTGCAACAACGATATAAAAAAAGCAACTGGTTGAAATCTGTTGGTACAGGGGCGTATATCCGCAGTAATGATAAGGTTGGTTATGAAGGGGCTGTATACGCCCTACAGGAACAAAACGGCTTCACAATACATCCAGGAGGTCGGACAGCCCTTTCTCTTTTGGGGAAAGCCCACTACTTGGAATTATCGGCTGGCCGGGTTGTCCTATTCGGCAGCAGAGGCGAAAAACTTCCGACATGGTTTAAAAATCATGATTGGGGTGTGAAAGCCAATTATCATGAAACATCTTTTCTGCCGCCGGACTTAGGGCTGACAAAAGTTGAATTAAGCAATTTCTCAATCAAGGCTTCAGGAGCAGCTCGTGCTATCATGGAATGTCTGCATCTTGCTCCTCAAGAACAAGAACTCATGGAATGTTTTGAACTTATGGAGGGGTTGAATAATCTCGTACCAAAGCACGTTCAATCGTTGCTTGAAAAATGCCAGTCGGTGAAAGTAAAGCGATTGTTCCTTTATATGGCGGAGAAAGCTGATCATAATTGGTTCAAACATCTTGATTTTAAAACTATAGATTTAGGGAAAGGTAAGCGCAGCGTTGTTAAAAACGGTGTGTTTATAGATAAATACGGAATAACAGTTCCAAAAGAATTAGAAGAACATGGAAAAGATATATAGGCAACAAGTATCGTTATTATTGAGCGTATTGCCGGAAGTTGCTAAAGAAAAATGCTTCGCCCTACACGGTGGTACGGCGATCAATCTTTTTGTGCGCGATATGCCGCGTTTGTCTGTAGATATTGACCTTACCTATCTTCCGATTGAGGATAGAGAAACTTCCCTAAAACATATTGCTGAAGCACTGGAAAGAATAAAGGCAAATATTGAGAAAGTTATCCCAGGCGCTCGAATAACACCGCGCTTGAACGCTGGAAAATTGCAGATTTCAGCTAATAAGGTTGATATAAAGCTTGAAGTTAACCTGGTTAATCGAGGCTGTATAGCAGAACCCAAAGAAGTATCGTTATGCGAAAAGGCGCAAACTACGTTTGAAGCTTTTTGCACAATTCCTGTTGTCCCAGTCGGCCAACTATTTGGCGGAAAAATAATTGCGGCACTAGACCGCCAGCATCCGCGCGATTTGTTCGATGTAAAATATTTGTTGGGAATGGAAGGTTTCACACAGGAGATAAAAGAGGGTTTTTTACTATGTCTGCTTTGTAGTGACAGGCCAATCAACGAGGTGATTATCCCGAATTTTCAGGATCAGCGCTCGGCGCTTGCTAATCAGTTTTCAGGCATGACAGATGAAACATTTAGTTACGAGGAATACGAAAGCATTCGGGAAAAACTCGTAGCAACTATTCACGAAAATTTGACTGATAGCGATAGGGAATTTTTATTAAGCGTCAAAAACATTGCGCCAGATTGGAGTATCTATAATTTTCAGCGTTTCCCGGCTATTAACTGGAAATTGCAGAACCTTCAAAATTTGAGAAATAAAAATCCAGAGAAGCATCGTGAGCAATATGAAATTCTCAAAAAGAAACTGAAATGCCCAATCCCGCAAAGCGGGGTGAAGGCTTTGGGTACAGAGCCCTTCCGAGATCAGCGCAGCTAATCTCATCCCGCGCACTTTAAGCCAAAATGTTTATCACATTTTGGCTTTTTTATCCAATTTAGCATGATTTTATCTGTTTTCAATCCAACAAACCTTCAATTTCCGCTCAGCAAACAGCCACGCCCCATTCTGCTTCACCATGACATCATAATACCGGATACCCGCGATCATCAGCTTTTGCCCCCCATCGGGAAGCTTTAAGTGATAGGCCCGGCAGTAGGTAGTGGCGTTTGCCCGATCGCCGTTCACGTGGATAATGCTTTGTCCATTGAAGTGCATCGTGGAAACATACTGGTTCAGGTCGTCAAACACTGGGAAAAGATTCTGCCTGCCTTTGACCACCTGGGTCGGCGTAGGTATTTTCTCATCCATATACACTTCAAAATTCGTATCCTCGGTAAAAAGCGCCATATGCCCCTGAATATTGCGGGTATCCGCACAAATGGGATATGCGTCGATCAGTTCCTGTATAGCGATCCGGTCTTCCAGTTCCTGCAGCCTTTGTTCGGTGGTCATAGCTATTTGTTTTTGGTATTTATTTCTGCCGGTGTCATCCCATACTTCTGCTTGAAGGAAGTATAGAAGTGGGAGAGATTTTCAAAGCCCAGGTCCAGGTAAATATCCTTAGGCTTTCGGCTTTTCTTTTTGATAAGGAAGTAAGCTTCAGATAGCCGCTTTTCTTTAAGCCAGGTCCCCGGAGAAGTATTGAATATATCCGTAAACTCCCGTTTGAAGCTAGTCAGGCTTCTGCCGCTAAGTTTGGCAAAATGCTCGATAGGCACATTGTAGTAATAATTCTTGAGCATGAACTCTTCCAGATTTTGCTTATGCGGATCGCTGAAATCAAAAAGGAAGGATTCGAGATCCGGACGCATTTCCAGTACCAAAGCAATGGCCTCATTTACTTTTATCGACGCCATCTTTTTGCTTATAGGCTTACCCGATTCCGTGTACGGGATGACCGAAAGGAAATAGCCTTTCAGTATATTGTTCGGCTCCAGCAAAATATTCTTCGTACCGTGATACTTTTCCTCGCATAAAATCTCGTTATCCAACGCGAACTGCTGTAACCGGTCATTAGTCAGCAAAACGGAAATACATTGATACTCCTTATCCGCCGCCGGAACCTTTATACTTTTGGCAAACTGATTTCTTCGTGCTACCAGGAACTGCCCTTCTTCCAGCACCATTTCACCCCGCTGGTGGTAAATTAGCGTTTGACCCGAAATTTGATAGGCCAGGAGATGGTCGGGAACAAACTGCTCATACGCGTACGCTTTATCAAACGCACAAGTGTAGAGAAATGATTCACCGTATATTTGAATGACCGGTTTCATTTGTTAATTTCTAAGAGTTGATTGTGATAATCGTCATTTCTGGCGGTCGTATTACTGTCTACTACCATGAGAAAAGCGGCAGTCAGAATGACGGTAACCGATATCGCCCGCCACCCATTCGCAGGCGCAAACGCTATCACAGCGGCAGCGACTATGATGATGGCCGGCAAGATTTTGAACACCGATGCCAGATCCCTCTGTGATTTTGCCGTTCGTTGAATTTCCGTCTCTAAGAAGGCTTTCGGATCATGACGGGACTCATTTTCAAAACGAGCTATCCGGGGTTGGTTCGCGGCATATAACCCTGCTCCCACAGCAACCAAAAAAAGCCCCATGACCAGCAATGGCCAAAGAAAGATTTTCGCAATGGCAGTTCTACCCCAATACCAGAAACCTAGTGCGGCCAGCGATTCAACTAAGCTGAACAACCACACAATTTTTGCCGAAAATATCTCCGCCCTGGCCCAATCCGTACTCAGTTTGATAATGTCCATTCTGGTGACCCCGTTTTGGTTAGATGATAACAAATTTAAATCTTTACCGCTATTTCCATTTGCTGTACGGTCCAAATTTCATTTGCTGTAAGGGCCATTTCGGACCTGCAAGCACGAGGCTTTTTTCTGGACTTCAGTCTACGCTATCGAGTCCCTCTCCCGCCCCCTAAAAGGAATTCTACTTAGCTCAGGCAATCGGATTCCAGCCTAAGCTTGACGGTTCTTGAGATTGATAAAGGTCAGTTCTTCTAACCCAGTTATACCACTCTTATCAGTTGCGATATGTCGCCCAATGAGGTTTAATTTCCTTCATTCAAAGCCTCCTCGATATCCCTACCCGATACACGGCCTCCGTTAGTGTATACTTTGATAATTTTACGATCTCCGTCGAGTAAAAAATGGAACGGTATATACGATAAGAAATAATGCTTCATAAGAGAGGTCTCGAATCCCTTTAATTCCGAAACATTGATCCAGGAATCTATCCGATCCGTCGCAATGGCATCCAGCCATGCATCCCGTTCGTTATCGATGGAGATGCTGACTATTTCAAGACCCCTGCTCTTATATTTTTTATACAATTCTATCAGCCCCGGATGGGCGGCTCTGCAGGGTGCACAATCCCTTGCCCAGAAATCCAATATCACAGCTTTCTTTCCTTTTAAAGAGGAAAGCTGAAATATTTCACCATCGGGTGTTTTCATGGAAAAATCTTCAAAGGACTTTTCCGTCCTTATTTTGGTATTTTGCTTTATTTCTCCGGCAATCATTTTTACCTCATTATTATTTCTCATTTCCGGTGTAAGCATACCGATATATCTTTCCGTGGCACTATCACCGATATAATTATGTGCCTCAACTAAGATATAACACAATGATCCTGCATTGGGAAAGTATTGGAATATACTATCTATAAATCTTATTGCCAATGCCCCTTGTCCCGCTATATTGTTATAGGTGATTCGAGTTTGAAAATCGCTCAATAGTTCAGCATCCCTTGGCCCGTTAATTACTATTGCCTTGAATAAGATAGGTTTAACTTCCGGCAAGGTGTATTCCCGGAAATCGACGGCATATGTCCCGGCTTCAAGCCATAAACCGTCAGATGCCGAACTGTCGGTATGAATAAGCGCCACATGCGACTCCGCGACCTCCCCGCTGATTTCAAAGGTGCCGTCGCTTTTTATTGGGGCCTTATTTTTGTCAATATAGATATTTCCGCTTTTCGAAAGCCGCTCTATTTTTCCATGTATGGTATACTTCTGCTGAGCCTGGGTGGGTAAATACAAAGAAAGGAATGGCAGAAGTAAGTATGCTGATTTCATATCTATAGCTTTGACAGTCGATTTCGGGTTATGCCTAAAGATATATCTTTTGCAATGCATACTCTGTGAGCAGATAAATTTTAACATATGCCAACGACTTTTGAATGGGCTTGGCTTATTAAAGCTGAATGTATTAAGAAGGAAGGCAATTTAAATCATGACCTATAAATCTAATTTTTCGAAAAAGTTAATAACCTATATTTCCCTTAAGATTGAGTGCTTAATCGACCCGAAGCGTCTGGGCGGGATTGACGCCCGAGGTCTGGCTGACTTTTGCTCCCACGATCAGGGCCGCCAGGAAGATCGTACATAGCGGGGCGACGATGAAAAGCAAGGGATGCAGTGGCGTGCGATAAGCAAATCCCTGCAACCAGTCGTGCATCATCCAGAAGCTTGTCGGCAAGGCGATCAAAACAGCCACGCCGATCGCCAGCCCATAGCCCTGTAACAAAAGCAATACGAGATGGATCATCCGGGCCCCCAAGACGCGCCGGATACCCAGCTCCTTGGTCCGCTGCTCCGTCGCCGCCGCAACCAGGCCAAAGATGCCGATGCCCGCGATAAAGAGAGAAAGAAGAGAAAAAACAGTAAAACCCTGCCGGTCCGTTGATCGGCCAGATAAAGCCGGTTGAACTCGTCATCGAGAAAAGCATACACAAAAGGATGCCCATTCGCTATCTTAGTGTACTCGCTCCGAATAGCCTTCAGCGTACCGGTGATATTCCCGGGTGACAGCCTAAACGTGACGAAAAGCCCATCGCGATACAACCGGAATACCACCGGATCGATGGGATTACGAAGCGAACCGGTATTGAAGTCCTTCACCACGCCGATGATCGTATAGGCTGAATTGCTATCGGCGCCGGTATAGACGCGTTGACCTAAAGGATGCGCATAGCCGAGCACACGCGCGGCGGTCTCATTGATGAGGACACAGCCCGAATCGGTGGGCAGTTGAGAAGAGAAATTTCTTCCCGCCACAAGATTCATTTCCAGCGTTGGCAAATAGTTGACATCGACATGCCAGTCTCCCATTTCGACCGATGCCATTTCTGTGGCGCTTCGGTTCTGAAAAAATCCTCTCATGATTACTTTCTGATGCGGCAGCGCGTTGGAGACCGTAACATTCTTCACTCCCGGTAATTGCCCGGCCGCTTGGGCAAATGTCCATGCGGCGGCGCCCAGCGGCTCGGTGTCCTTGACCGTCACAACCTGCTCCCTGGTATAGCCCAGCTGACTATGCTGGATATAATACAGCTGGGAATAAATGCCCCCCGTACCAATGATGAGGATCATGGCGACACTAAATTGGAAAACGAGCAGGGCCGTGCGCAACACTCCGGTTCGAAAACCGGTCACCATCTGCCCGCGGAGAATGTTCAAAGGTTGTATCCCGGAAAGTAAAAAGGCGGGATACCCGCCGGATAAAAGGCCAACCCCCAATATGGTCAGACCGAAACCCACGAATACCCGCCGGGACAGCAAAAAGGATGCGTCGAAGGACTTGCCGGTAAGCCGGTCGAACCAGGGAAGCAGCACCAGGACAAACACAACCGCCAACCCCATCGCGATAGCGGTCATGACCACCGACTCTACCAGGAATTGGACAGCCAGACGCCGCCGGCCGGCCCCCAGCACCTTTCGCACGCCTATTTCACGTAACCGCCGCATACTGCGGGCAACGGAAAGATTGATAAAATTGACACAGGCGACCAACAGGATCAACACGGCGACGATCATAAAAAAGACGACATACTGGATGCTCCCGTTCACCTCGAACTCGTGACCCAGGTTGGAATACAAATGGATCTGTGTCAACGGAACGGCATAATAGCGAAAATAATCTCCCTTGCCTTGCGCACCGGCCGACCGATTGCGCAGCTGTTTTGGGAAGTGGGGAAGTATATATCTATCGACCGTTTGTGCCAGCATTCGATCGATATCGGCCGTGGTAACCCCGGGCCGGACAAGGATATAGGTAGCCCCGAACAAACCGATCCACTGCAGTTTTCCCTGCTCCTGGGATTTGATCACTTGCAAATGCACATGGGATTGCGCGGGCATATCCCGAATGACACCCGTCACCATATAAACGGCAGTATCGTCATCCAGCCGCAGCGTTTGCCCCAGCACATCGGTGCTGTTGAAATAGCGTTTGGCGGCGCTCGCCGAAAGGACCAGCGAGTTAGGCGAAGAAAGGGCGGTCTTGGGATCCCCACTGATCATCGGCAAGGTAAAGATCTCAAAAAGAGAGGGATCGGCCGATACCACATTGGATTCGACAAACGCCTTCTCCCCGGCGTGGACCACCACGTCTTTTCGCTGGGCGCGGATACGGACCGCCTTCTCCACCGCAGGATAATCCTTTTCCAATACCGTCCCCATGGCGGGCGGTGTCGCCACGTCGTTGATCGAGGGGCCATTGATGTGGATATCGGCAGTGATCCGATAGATCCGGTCGGCCTTGGTATTGTACCGGTCGTAGCCGAATTCGTCCACCACAAAAAGGGTGATGAAAATACAGGCCGCCAGCCCCAGGGCCAGGCCAAAGATGGTGATAGCCGAGAACCCCTTTTCCCGGATAAGATGACGCCAGGCGTCCCGCAGATAGTTCCGTAGCATGTACAGGAGATTCGAATAGGGAGAAATTCCATAAATTACACCCGGCCATCCTTCGTTCCATCGCCACCCGGCCTTCGCGGATTATATCCACAGTAAATGCCCTGCTACTTTGCATCTGCTGCGGCCTTCAATGCCCCTATGTCCAGCTTGATCATTTTCATCATGGCTTGCATGACGCGACCAGCCTTGGCCTTATCCGGATCGCTAAGGAGCTGGGGCAAAAGGATAGGCGTTACCTGCCAATAAAGACCAAATCTGTCTTTCAGCCAACCACAGGCAATCTCCTTGCCGCCACCCTCGAGGAGCTTGTTCCAATAGTAATCGACCTCTTCCTGGGAGCCGCAGTTGACCGTAAGAGAGATTGCATCAGTCAGGGGATGACCAGGACCACCGTTTATCAAAATGAATTCCTGCCCTTCCAGCTGGATGGACGCTACCAGCAAGGCGCCTTCCCAGATTTTATTTCCCGCCGCCCTGCCTCTCACTCCTTTATGAGCCGAGTCCGGCACAGCGCTGCAAGGGCGTTAATTTTTTAGACGATTACCCTGACAATCGATTTTCTGGGTCGTTTCAGCATCATAATAGAGAGCGGGCAGATCAATACCATTCTGAGTCGTCCATTCATTTCCTTCAACCCAAAGGCCGCTTCCAAACTCGGCACGGATGGAGCCGCGCATCTTTAAAGCAATGGGAGACTTCTCACTGTTAATGAATTTATTATTCCGGATGACCAGGTTGTTGAAAGATGCCGCCTCAATGCCCGGACCAGTCTTCTTTTTTTAACCCCAAACTAAGAAATACAAACCCGGACTAAGCCTTACCCTTTTCGCAGGCAGCAGTACAAACATGGCCTTTTTCGCCATGGGCATACACATGCTTTCCGGCTTTTTTACAAGCTTCGGTACAATGATGCTTTTTGAGTTTGCCCGGATCCTGCGTCTGGGCATGCATGGCAAGCGATGCGCCAACTAACATAGTTGCAAAAAGTGCTTTTTTCATGATCCTCATTTTATTATTTAGAAATTGGGGGGCTTTTGCTGTGACGCTATCAGCCCCTGTGAATTGGTGACTACAAGCTGGAAGACATGCCCGCCGGTTTCGATATCCCAGCCCAGAGAAAAAGAATTGTACACTTTTGTCGACACCATCTGGTTAGGCAGGAGATAATTGTATTCCGCATACCGGCCTTTGATTATTGAATATTTACGACGGGACAGTTCACATTACCGGCATCGGGAACAAGTACCGGCGCCATCTGGACCGTACTCAGGTCTTTTACCGAATTAAAGCTGCTGTTGTCATAGGCAACCACCGCCCAAAGTGGGGAATATCCAGCATCGGAGGGTATGGTGCCGATCACATTATGTGTTTGTATGGAACCCGTTTCCATCTTAAAACCAGAGGCAGGTCCCCCGTTGGGCTGATTCGGGTTTATATTGAACGTGACAAAGATGGGAGAGGTCGGAACTTGACCGTTGGAGTTGACAGACAAAGCCTTTTCAAAAAAATTAAAATAATACACTACCTTATCCTTATACCATCCCTGGGTCAATCCCGGGTCTCCGGATGCATATCGTTTGGTAGCCGTAGAGCCTTTAGGTACGACCGGGCAGTTGACAAGCATGGTGGTTTTGGAGATAGGATAACCGCTGGCTACCAGCTCTTGATAGCTTGTGACCGTGTTTGGGACATAACTATCCGGGACAGTGACGCTATATACCTGCCAAAAATCATTATAACCGGGATCCCCCGGTATCACGTCGATTATGTTTTGCCCGGGGATGGAGGTTGTTTGCCCCGACTTAAAAAAAAGCCAGATTGGCGCCGGAGTCGTCGACTGTATGTCGAAATTATAATAATCGACTATCTTACCACTCGGAGTAAAGCCCTGGGTGATAAATGGTCCCTGGTCGAAATTGATCGCTGCATTGGCTGCAGGAAGTCCGTTCGAAGCAGTCCTGACCTGTAAATGGCCCGCTGTGGAGCTGAACCGGTCTATGGAAGCCTGCTGCGCCGTATTGGGATCTTTAGGAGCGGCAGCGCTGGAAGAATTACTTTTTTTGCAGGAAGTGTAGAATAAGGACAAGCCAAAAAATAAGGGCATGAGCCGGGAAATAATTCTGTTCATAATCATAGTTTTTTGATGCCTCAAAACTATATTCCCAATATCCCGTCCTGGTCCCCAAATTATAACAAAAGTATCACAGCCGGTCAGGAACCGAATATTTTAACCAACTTTGTCAGCAGAGGAAACACAGTATTATGAACAAAGTATTAATAATTGAAGACGATCTCCAGATCGTCGAATTGTTGAAAATCCACCTTGCAGACCTTTCCTGTGAAATAATGAGCACCGGAAATGGAAAAGAAGCGTTGGACCTGGTCTCGAAAAACCCATTCGATCTCCTGATCCTGGACCTGATGTTGCCGGGCATGAATGGGATGGAAATATGCCGGCGCATTCGTATGGGGGGAAATACTACCCCTATAATAATACTTTCGGCAAAGTCCGAAGAGATCGATAAAGTACTGGGTCTCGAAACAGGAGCCGATGACTACCTCACAAAGCCATTTAGTGTAAGAGAGTTTATCGCAAGGGTCAAAGTTATATTCAGACGCAAGGAGGATACAAGGGAAGAGGTAAACAGACTAAACGGGCAACAGGTGAAATTCGGGCAACTGGAGATCGACGTGGACAAACGGAAGGTCACGTTGAACAATTCCCGGATCGAACTATCCCCGAAAGAATTCGAGTTATTGAGTCTGCTGGCTACCAATCCGGGTAAGAGCTACAGCCGAAAACGCCTGCTAAACCTGGTATGGAGATATGATTTTGATGGTTATGAACATACGGTCAACTCCCATATCAATCGCCTCCGCGGAAAAATCGAAGCAGATATCTCTCATCCCAAATACATACTTACCACCTGGGGCATCGGGTACCGCTTCAACGAAGAGCTATAAAAACAACACTATGTCATTAAGATCCATCAAAGGTAATCTCTTATTTTGGAAAATAGCAGGCATCTTTACCTTGCTACTGGCAGTTCTGGGAATTACCTATATCGGGATTGCCTCATGGGTGTCGAAAAAAACTTTTGATGAGATCAACCAGCAACTATACGGAGATATTGCCCTCCACCTTGCCAATTCCACACACCCCCTAAAAGATGGCACACCCGATACGGCTGTCACACATGACATCATCCATTCCATCATGGTCATAAACCCCAGCGTGGAAGTATATCTATTGAACCCGGAGGGGAAGATCATCGACTTTATCGTACCGGATAGATCCGTAAAGAAACGGGACGTGGATATAGCTGCGGTCCGGCAATACATCCGCGACAACGGAAAAAAATATGTCGAAGGTGACAATCCCAAACATCCGGAGCAAAAAAGTATATTCTCAGCCGCCCCCATATACGAACACAAACAACTGACGGGATATGTTTACGCCATACTGGCAAGCGAAAAACAAAGGGAAGTTGTGGCAATGCTGAACAAGCAATATTTTGATAGCCTGGAGACCGCAATATTTTTCGCTACACTATCCGTTGCCTTCCTCGTCGGCATTATCACTTTTTTCCTGATAACAGACAGCATCTGCAAAATTTCGTTCATTGTGAAACGATTTAAAGAAGGGGACTATAGCGCCAGGATCGAAGGCTATGTAAAAGGTAATCTTGGGGTTTTGACCACCACCTTTAATGAAATGGCGGATACCATTGTAGATAATATGGACAAACTAAAGTCTATGGACAGACTCCGACAAGAACTGATCGCCAATGTCTCGCACGACCTCAGGAGTCCCCTGGCTATTATGCAGGGTTATATAGAAACCCTGGTCATTAAGGGAGATGACATCCCAGGAAATGAAAAGGCCAGGTATCTGTCCATTATCCTGAACAGCTCGAAAAAGCTATCCCACCTGGTGGGGCAGCTTTTCGAATATTCAAAACTGGAAGCGGGTCAGGTGGAACCACACAAAGAACAGTTCCTCATAAGCGAGTTGGTGTCCGATATATTAATGAAATACGAGCTGTTGGCCAAAGACAAAAAGATCGAACTAAAGATAAAGACACCTGATAACCTGCCCGCGGTATTCGCCGATATTGCATTAGTAGAAAGGGTTATACAAAACCTACTGGACAATTCATTGAAATTCACCCCGGAAAATGGCAGGATAACCATAACACTGCAGGATAAAGTGACAGGCATTGAGGTCCTGATAACGGATACCGGAGCGGGTATCCCGCTGAAAGATCAGCCTTATATATTCGAGCGTTACAAACAATTCCCCCGTCCGGAGGCAGCCGCACACGAGGGAATGGGATTAGGGCTGGCCATTGCAAAGAAAATAATGGCCCTGCACCACGCGGCAATAAATATCAAAAGCGCCCCCGGAGCCGGAACGGCATTTTGGTTTCTGCTACCTTCGACTGAAGTGCCCAGGGGATCATAAATGGCCAGTATTCCCAGGATGTCAGCCAGATAAAGGCCCGCTCCAGAAAACCAAAGCCTCTCCGGAAGATATGGGACAAATAGTTTCCGCCTGCATCCCGATTAGCATACTTCCTGCTTGCGATCCTTATTCCCGACGCATGAGGATGCTTATTCTTTACCTTTTATTTCCGGCCATTGCTTGTCTGCTTTTTGGATATAACCCGGTTGATCCTGTGTCCAGATCGCCTTCACTTTCTGGTTGTAATTGAAATACAATTTATCATTGAGGATCGTCCAGGTATCGACCTCCGTAGGCGCTTTATGCCCCTGGGAAGTGCCATAGGCGCAATACCCTCCGTATTGAGGCGCATATTTTTCCGGGTTGGCAGTGAAACGTTGAAGGTTTTGCCGGTTCGCGAACAGCCAGGTCGCCCCATTCCAGGAATAAGAAAGACTATCGACGCCCATTACCGGTTTTGATTCTGTAAAGAAAGCCACCGGATCATAGCCTTTGATGGCCTTACCACCCGGAGAATATACTTCAGCCTTTTGTGCGAGGACATGCGCCACGGCGATGATAACGAAGACGGAGAGAGCAATAATCTTTTTCATACAAATGCTTGTAGTTTTAATGATTAATCCTTATATTTTTCTGATTAGGCTGCCTTCGGCAAAGACATTAATACGACTTTAATTTCAGCAAAATGTTCCCAGGGTATGAAATGATTGGCGCCCGGAAGAATGGTGACAGTGATTTCCTGCGCGTGTATGAGTTTACTTTTTAGGAAATCCACGTTACCAACTGGTACCAGCGGGTCCTTATCGCCATGCACGATCCAGACAGGTGACATGATATTCGCTAATTCGGGTTCCATTTTTCTCAAGTCGGATTTTAAATACCAGAGTTCCTCATTGGCAGGGCGCATGGCGCCGGGAACCCAGTATTGGAGGGGCGTTCTAAAGAGCAGGGGTCGCCATTTTTCCGGATCTTCAAGGTAGGGCGAAACCGAGGCTGCCAGCAATACCAGTCCCGAAAATACGCCCGGATAATCCATATCCAGTCTGATCACCAGCGGGCCTCCCAAGGAATGTCCCACGGCATAAATGGGCTTCCCATTTTTAATTTGCTGCAATGCCGGTCCTATCAATCTGGATTGCCCTTCTAAATCTCTGGCCTCTCCAAAACTGCTGTAACCAAATCCCGGCCTGTCTATGGATACCATCCGGAATTTCTTCAACAGGTCTTTATCTTGCATGTACTGCTTAAACGCATTCCAACTGCCCGGCGAGCCATGAACAAAAAGAAGAGTGGGACAGGTGTCGCTGCCTGTTTGGACATAATGCATTGTATAACCATCCACCTGGTAAGTATGAATGAATAGCGACACGCCCTTCTGCCCAAAACTTCGTTGTGCAGCAGTATCCTCCGTCCTGAATTTCAGGACAAATTGCGCGAAAACCAACCAAACTGATGGAATAATTAACAACAACGTCAACATTTTCTTCCGTTTAGACTTGCCCTTATTCATGATACTTTGCAATGTGTTCGTAATAGTATAATACAATTACACCAGTACTTTAACAAAATAAGGAACTCTTTTCCAGTGTTTTTGTCGCATACTTTACTTAATCCTTAGAATTATTGATCATTTTTTCTCTTGTCAGGGAATCTGCCTTCAAAGGCCTGGTGACTCGTTCTAGAATAGCTATACCATTATACTAAACCAGTAGTCCTTTATTGTCGGCTTATATCTATCAGTTAAAAGATCGTCTGAATTGCAACGGCGAAAGGTTCGTCTTCGTCTTGAATAACTTACTAAAAGATTGTGGATGCTCAAAACCCAATTCGTAGGCAATTTCACTGACGGATAAGCTGGTGATAGATAATTTTTCCTTCGCCTTCTCTATGAGTTTATTGTGTATGTGTTGCTGCGCATTTTGCCCGGTAAGGGACCGTAGCATATCACTCAAATAACTGGGGGAAATAGTCAAGTGCTCCGAAAGATATTGCACGGTCGGTATTCCCTGCCGTAAGGATTTTTCGTCATTGAAATATTCATCTAAAATTTCTTCCAGCTTCTGTAACAGATCGCTGCTGGCCGCTTTGCGGGTAATGAATTGACGCTTGTAGAAGCGATTGGCATAATTCAATAATAACTCGATCTGGGAGATAATGACATCCTGGCTAAAATCATCGATCCTGCTTTTCAATTCCTCCTCGATCATTTTAAAAATAGAAATGACCGCCGTTTTTTCATTTTCTGAAAGATGTAAAGCTTCGTTGGCTGAATAAGAAAAGAAACCATATTGCCTGATCTTTTTCGCTAAAGGATAATTCCACAAAAAATCCGGATGTATCAGCAAAGTATAGAGGGAGCATTCTCTGATATTCTTACCGTTATTGGTGCCGATTAATTGATTAGGAGCAGCGAACAACAAGCCGCCTTCGTCAAAATCATAGTAATCCTGGCCATATTTTAACCGCCCGCTGAGCTTTGGCTTATACGATATTTTATAAAAGTTCAGCACATGCGAGTGAGGTAACCTGTTTGCTATGATCTGGAAGTTTGCACTATCTATCAGACTTATCAATGGATGCAGGGGCTTAGCTAAGCCAAAAGCCCGATGTACGTCTGATAAAGAATCAAATTTAGGATGGCTATTTTCTTCCTTTTTCATTTTAAAAATATTATCACTAGCGTTTTGATATTACTTAAAGATATTCAACTGATTAGGATTTAGTTCTTTGAAATTTTGTTGTATTGAGTTTGAAAATATTTCATTTATTGGCGTTTTATCA